>Ga0065721_10004194_pt1 | contig 41192 bp, 40 predicted proteins | sample Mesricmetagenome_FD_59108 | JGI IMG/M metagenome (GOLD analysis project Ga0065721, IMG submission 59108) | Mesophilic microbial community from rice straw/compost enrichment Sample: eDNA_1 v2 (version 2) | ecosystem: Engineered > Solid waste > Grass > Composting > Bioreactor | place: USA: Davis... | reverse complement strand
CCGGCACCAGCGGCTTGGGCAGGGTATCGGTGATCGGCCGCAGCCGGGTGCCGAGCCCGGCGGCCAGCAGCATCACATCGGGGAATCGCTCCGGCTTGTCCATGCGCCGGATAAGACCGGGACACTGCGGGCTTGTCCAGCGCGGATGGGGCCGGAAGCCGGGGCGATCCGCCCTATTCGGCGTGAGCGGCTGTGGCGGGCGGGGCGATGTCGTCGTCGCCCTCGGCGGCGAGGGCCGCCTCGCGCAGGCTGGCCTGGGCGGCGATGGCCCTGGTGCCGCCGGCGGTGATGGCCTCGTTGGCCGGGGCGCGGGTGAGGATGGCCGCCAGCGAGCCGATGGTGGCGCGTAGATTGTGGCGGTGCACCACCATGTCCACCATGCCGTGCTGGTAGAGATATTCGGAGCGCTGGAAGCCCTTGGGCAGCTTCTCGCGGATGGTCTGCTCGATGACGCGCTGGCCGGCGAAGCCGATCAGGGCGCCCGGCTCGGCGATGTGCACGTCGCCCAGCATGGCATAGGAGGCGGTGACGCCGCCGGTGGTGGGATTGGTGAGCACCACGAAGAAGGGCAGGCCCGCCTCGCGCAGCCGCAGCACGGCCACGGTGGTGCGGGGCATCTGCATCAGGCCCAGCACGCCTTCCTGCATGCGGGCGCCGCCGGAGGCGACGAAGAGGATGAAGGGCGTCTTGCGGGCGGCGGCGGTCTCCAGCCCGGTGATGATGCCCTGCCCCGCCGCCATGCCGAGCGAGCCGGCGAGGAAATCGAAATCCTGCACGGCCACGGTGACCTCGCGCTCGTAGAGCCGGCCGAAGGCCACCAGCACGGCATCGTCGAAGCCGGTCTTGGCGCGGTTCTCCTTGAGCTGGTCGACATAGCGCTTCTGGGCACGGAATCTCAGCGGATCCTGGGGGACGGAGGGAACCGGCACCAGCTCGTAGGCACCGTCGTCGAGGAAGGTCTTGAGCCGGTCCACCGGCTTGATCTTCATGTGGTAGCCCGAATTGGGCACTACCCACTGATTGGCCTCGAGATCGCGATAGAACACCATCTCGCCGGATTCGGGGTCCTTGACCCACAAATTCTCCGGCGTCTCCCGCTTGTTGGAGAGGAAGGAACGAATCTTGGGGCGGACGAAATTGTCGATCCAGTTCATGGCGGGGCCTTTCCCGGGGGGCTCGGTGTCCACCTAGTGGTCAATTGTGGCAATTCTTATCAGGGTGAAGGGACGGGGCAAAGGCGCCAGCCCGGTTTTCCCTCGCTCCCCTTGCGGGCAGGCGGCTCAGGCGCGCGCCCGTCTCAACCCGGCCGCCAGCTCGGCGACGAGGTCGCGCACGGCGGCGACGGTCCCCTCCGTCGCCCTGCCGTCGACAAGCGACGTCCGGACGGCCTCGACCAGCACGGTGCCCACGGCAATGCCGTCGGCATGCCGGCCCATTTCGGCGGCGTCCTCGGCGGTCTTGATGCCGAAGCCGACGACGACGGGCAGCTCGGTATGGGCCTTGATGCGGCGCACCGCGTCGCCCACGGCGGCGCGGGACTTGATGGCGGCCCCGGTGATGCCGGTCATGGACACGTAGTAGACGAAGCCGGAGGTGTTGGCGAGCACGGCGGGCAGGCGGGCGTCGTCGGTGGTCGGGGTGGCGAGGCGAATGAAGTTGAGGCCCGCCTCGAGCGCCGGCAGGCAAAGCTCCGCATCCTCCTCGGCCGGCAGATCGACGATGATGAGGCCATCGACGCCCGCCTCTCTGGCGGCGGCGAGGAACTTGCCGACGCCGAAGCTGTAGATCGGGTTGTAATAGCCCATCAGCACGAGGGGGGTGGTCTCGTCCTTGCGGCGGAACTCCTCGACCATGCCGAGAACGCCGAGCAGGGTCTGGCCGGCCTTGAGCGCCCGCTGCCCGGCCAGCTGGATGGCGACGCCGTCGGCCATGGGATCGGAGAAGGGCAGGCCCAGCTCGATCACGTCGGCGCCGGCCTGCGGCAGGGCGTCGAGGATGGCCTGGCCGGCGGCGAGGTCCGGATCCCCGCCCATGACATAGGCGACGAGGGCCGGGCGGCCTTCGGCCCTGAGCTGGGCGAAGCGGCGTTCGATGCGGGTGGTCATTATTTCAGCAGCCCCAGATATTTGCCGACGCTCTCCACGTCCTTGTCGCCGCGGCCCGAAAGGCAGAGCACCACCGATCGGTCCTTGCCCATGGCCGGGGCCAGCTTCATCACCTGGGCCAGGCCGTGGGCGGATTCCAGCGCCGGGATGATGCCTTCGAGCCGCGTGCAGAGCTGGAAGGCCTCGAGCGCCTCGTCGTCGGTGATCGGTACATAGGTGACGCGCCTGCTGTCGTGCAGGAAGGCGTGCTCCGGGCCGACGCCGGGATAGTCGAGGCCGGCCGAGATGGAGTGCCCCTCGAGGATCTGCCCGTCCGCGTCCTGCAGCAGATAGGTGCGGTTGCCGTGCAGCACGCCCGGGCGCCCGCCGGTCATGGAGGCGGCGTGGCCGTTCTCCACGTCGATGCCGTGGCCGCCGGCCTCGGCGCCGTAGATGGCGACCTCGGGATCGTCGAGAAAGGCGTGGAAGGTGCCGATGGCGTTGGAGCCGCCGCCGACGCAGGCGACCACGGCGTCGGGCAGCCGGCCTTCCGCCTGGCGGAACTGCTGCTTGAGCTCGGTGCCGATCACCGACTGGAAGTCGCGCACCATCTCGGGATAGGGGTGGGGGCCGGCGGCGGTGCCGATGAGGTAATAGGTGGTGTCCACATTGGTCACCCAGTCGCGCAGCGCCTCGTTCATGGCGTCCTTGAGGGTGCCGGCGCCGGCGGTGACCGGACGGACCTCGGCGCCGAGCATCTTCATGCGCAGGACGTTGGGCATCTGCCGCTCGACATCGGTGGCGCCCATGAAGATGGTGCAGGGCAGATCGAACTTGGCGCAGACGGTGGCGGTGGCGACGCCGTGCTGGCCGGCGCCGGTCTCGGCGATGATCCGCGTCTTGCCCATGCGCTTGGCGAGCAGGATCTGCCCGAGGCAGTTGTTGATCTTGTGCGAGCCGGTATGGTTGAGCTCCTCGCGCTTGAACCACACCTTGGCGCCGCCCAGATGCGCGGTCAGCCGCTCGGCGAAATAGAGCGGGCTGGGCCGGCCGGTATAGTGGGCGGCGAGATGGGCCAATTCGGCCCCATAGGCCGGATCGTCCTTGGCGGCGCGGTAGTGCCGCTCGAGATCGAGGATCAGCGGCATCAGCGTCTCGGCGACGAAGCGCCCGCCATAGATGCCGAAACGGCCTTGCTCGTCCGGGCCGTTGCGCAGGGAATTGGTGCGGTCCATCTCGTCCTCTCGGCGCCGCCGAGAGAACCCGGCAAACGTTGTTCAGCTCGCCGCCCGGGCGTTGCGGATGAACGCCTCGATCAGCCCCTTGTCCTTGACGCCCGGGGCGCTCTCCACCCCCGAGGAGACATCCACCCCGAACGGCTTCACCGTCCTGACGGCCGCGGCCACGGTTTCCGGCGTCAGGCCCCCGGAAAGCATGAAGGGGATGGACGGGTCAAGGGCTTCGAGCAGGCTCCAGTCGAAGCTCTCGCCCAATCCGCCCGGCCGGTCGGCGCCCTTGGGGGGCTTGGCATCGAGCAGGATGCGGTCTGCCACCTCGAGGAAGGCGGCGACATTGGCGACGTCCTCGGCCGAGCCGATGGGCAGGGCCTTCATGATCTCGACCCCGGCCTCGGCCCGGATGGCCTCCACGCGATGGGGGGTTTCCGGGCCATGGAGCTGGATCCAGTCCGGCCCGAGCGCGGCCACCTCGGCCACGCAGCTATTGTCGGGATTGACCAGCACCACGCAGCTTTGCACCCGTCCGCGCGCCGCCGAGATCAGCCCGGCCAGATCCTCGATGGAGACATGGCGGGGCGAGCGCTGAAAATGCATGAAGCCCACCATGTCGGCGCCCGCGGCGATGGCGGCATCCAGCATCTCCTCGCTCTTGATGCCGCAGATTTTGATGATCAAGGGATCAGCCATAGGGGACTCTGGCTCGGAGGGGTGAGGACGGTCCGGGAAAGGGGCTGGCGCCGCGCATCACCGCAGCCCCAGAAGGTCGTCGACCTCGGAGAGGCCGCCGGCGCCCGGCTGCCCCTGGCGGCGGCGCAGCGCCTCGAGCTCGGCGCCGAGATGCTGGGCTTCCTTGCGCCAGTGGCGCTCGCGGCTGCGATGCGGCGCCTGGGCGAACCAGGTGGCGATGCCGCCCAGCAGCACGCCGGTCAGCAGCACCACGTAGAGGATGACGAAGAGCGGCACGCCATAGCCGGCCGCATCGGCCTGGGCCGGGGGCAGGAAGGGGTTGAGGTTGACGGCCACGAGATGGCGGTTCGCCAGGGCAAAGGCGATCAGCACCCCGCACAGAGGCACCAGGACCAGCCAGCCGACGATTTTGTTGACCATGCGGATATTCCGATGGGGCCAGCGGCCCCGTTGCTCATCGCCGTCGTCCGCGGCCAGCCTTACGAGCGGTTGAGCCGCTCACGGATTTCCTTGCCGGCCTTGAACTGCGGCACATATTTCTCCCCGACATCGACCTGTTCGCCGGTGCGCGGATTGCGCCCCACCCGGGCCGGCCGGTTCTTGACCGAGAAGGCGCCGAAACCGCGCAGCTCCACCCGGTCGCCCCGCGCCATCGCATCCCCGATCTCGTCGAGGATGGCGTTGACGATGTTCTCGATGTCCCGCTGGAACAGATGCGGATTTTCCGCTGCGAGCTTCTCGACAAGTTCGGACTTGATCATGAAAGGCTCCGGTCTCCACGCCATGCCCTCAAGGGGTGCGGTCAACCTGCCAAAGCGAGACCAAACCGTCAAGCACGACCGGGCCTTCCGCCGGCAGGCCGAACGCCGCCCGCGCCGAGATGCCGACGAACTCGGACACCCAGTCGAACTGGCTGCGCGGCAGCGGCCAGACGGTGACGACCGGCGTGTCGGCGGCGATGCCGCGCTCGGCCTCGAGCCAGTTCATGGCCTCGTGCTCGCCGCCGATGGCGTCGATCAGCCCCGCCTCGACGCCGATCCGGCCGGTGACGATGCGGCCATCGGCCAGGGCGAGGGTGGCGGGCCGGTCGAGGCCGCGGCGCTCGGCCACGATGTCGACGAACCACTGGTAGCTGTCCCCGACCAGCTCGGCGATGGAGGCGCGGACCTGGCCCTGCATGGGCTCGTCGAAATCCGGCTCGGCCTTGAGCGGGCCGGAGGCCACCTTGTCGAAGTCGATGCCGATGGTGTCGAGCAGCTTGCCGGCATTGACGTGCTGGTAGAGCACGCCGATCGAGCCGACGATGGACAGGCGGCGGGCGAAGATGCGGTCGGTGGCGATGGCCGTCATATAGGCCGCCGAGGCGCCCAGCTCGCGGATCACCGAGACGGTGGGCTTGGCCGCGGCCAGCCGGCGCAGGCCCTCGTAGAGCTCCTCGCCCCCCGCCGTGGTGCCGCCGGGCGAGTTGATGGCGACGATCACCGCCTTGACGCTCTCGTCCTCGATCAGCTTCTCGATGAGCGCCATGCGCTCGGAATCGGTGGCGATGGTGCCGGCGATGACGATGCGGGCGACCCGGTCGCCGGCGGGACCGCCCTCGAAGGCGAAGCGCCCCACCAGGGCCAGCACGGCGACGACGGCGGCCAGGAGCGCCAATACGCGCCACAGCCCGCGCGAGCGGCGATAGCGGTCGGCGGCGATGGCGGCATGGGGGTCGGCGGTCGGATCGGTGGTCACGGCGGCGGCGTCCTGAAAGCTGGCGATGCCGATGCGGGCGTCGGCGCTGCCACTCCAACTCATTGATTTGTCGTGCGGTCGTACCGGAAAGTCTGCACTTTTTCCTGGCCGCACTCTAGCCTATTCCCCGCCCGCGGAAAACGCCCCTGCCCCTACGGCGCGAGGGGCTTGACCATGTAGCGGGCCTCGGCCTCGTAGCCGAGGAGCTTGGCGGCGAGCTCGGGACGATCCTCCACCGCGAAGCCCTGGCGGGTCCAGAAGCCGACAGAATCGTTGACCGCCACCAGCGCCATGGCGGGAAAGCCCATGGCCGCCGCATGCTTGGTCAGGGCGGCGACGATGCGGCCGGCGGCGCCGACCCCGCGGGTGACCGGCAGCAGCGCCAGATCGTGGATGTAGAAGCTGTCGGCGTCGGGCGGCAGGGCGCCCAGCAGCGTGTTGAGCGCGGGCAGGCTGCCGCGCCGCCAGGGATGGCTCAGCACATAGCCGGCGGGCCGTTCGGAGACTTCGAGCAGATAGCAGCCGTTGCGGTAGAGCTCCAGGCGCTCGGCCAGCACCTCCCGCGCCTCGAAGAAGCCGGGATGCACCTGGTTGGCGATGGAGAACACCGCATCGATGTCGTAGCCGGTCATGGCGCGCCAGGCGACGTCCTTGAACCGCATCAGTCCTTCTCCAACAAAAGACCCGCGCCGGGAACGGCGCGGGTCGAAGGGCAAAAGCGCGACGGCTTACTTCTGCTCGCGGTCCTTGAGGGCGGCGCCCAGGATGTCGCCGAGCGAGGCACCCGAATCGGACGAGCCGTACTGGGCCACGGCTTCCTTCTCCTCGGCGATCTCGAGCGCCTTGATGGAGAGCTGGATGCGGCCGGTCTTGCGGTCGTACTGGGTGACGCGGGCATCGACCTTGTCGCCCTTGGCGAACCGCTCGGGGCGCTGGTCGTTGCGGTCCCTGGAGAGGTCGGCGCGGCGGATGAAGGCGGTCACGTCGCTGTCGGCGATGCGCACCTCGATGCCGCCCTCATTGACGTCGACGACCTCGGTGGTGACCACGGCGTTCTTGCGCAGCCCGGCGCCGTCGGCGGTGCCGGCATCGGCCAGGTCATCGGCAGCGAGCTGCTTGATGCCGAGGCTGATGCGCTCCTTCTCGACATCGACGTCGAGAACCTTGGCCTTGACGATGTCGCCGCGGTTGTAGTCGTCGAGCGCGACCTCACCGGACTTCTGCCAGTCGAGGTCGGAGAGATGGACCATGCCGTCCACATCGCCCTCGAGGCCGATGAACAGGCCGAACTCGGTCTTGTTCTTGACCTCGCCCTCGATGGTGGAGCCGACCGGGAACTTCTCGGCGAAGGCTTCCCACGGGTTCTGCAGGGTCTGCTTGAGACCGAGCGAGATGCGGCGCTTGTCGGGATCGACCTCGAGCACCACCACGTCGACTTCCTGGGAGGTCGAGACGATCTTGCCCGGATGGACGTTCTTCTTGGTCCAGCTCATCTCCGAGACGTGGATCAGGCCTTCGATGCCCGGCTCCAATTCGACGAAGGCACCGTAGTCGGTGATGTTGGTCACGCGGCCGGTGAACTTGGCGCCGATCGGATACTTGGCCTCGATGCCTTCCCACGGATCGGCCTGGAGCTGCTTCATGCCGAGGCTGATGCGGTGGCTCTCGTGGTTGATGCGCACGATCTGGACCTTGATGGTCTCGCCGATGGTGAGCACTTCCGAGGGGTGGTTGACGCGGCGCCAGGCGATGTCGGTGACGTGCAGCAGGCCGTCGATGCCGCCCAGGTCCACGAAGGCGCCGTAATCGGTGATGTTCTTGACCACGCCGTCGACCACCTGGCCCTCTTCGAGCTGCTGGACGATCTCGGAACGCTGCTCGGCGCGGGATTCCTCGAGGATGGCGCGGCGCGAGACGACGATGTTGCCGCGGCGCTTGTCCATCTTGAGGATCTGGAAGGGCTGCGGCACGTTCATCAGCGGGGCGATGTCGCGGATCGGGCGGATGTCGACCTGCGAACGCGGCAGGAAGGCCACGGCGCCTTCCAGATCGACGGTGAAGCCGCCCTTGACCTGGTTGAAGATGACGCCCTCGACGCGCTCATTGGCGTTGTACTTCTCTTCGAGCTTGACCCAGCTCTCCTCGCGGCGGGCCTTCTCGCGGCTGAGGACGGCCTCGCCCATGGCGTTCTCGACGCGGTCCACATAGACCTCGACTTCCGAGCCCACCTGGATGGTGCCGTCGCGGCCGGCCGCGCCGAACTCCTTCAGCGCCACCCGGCCCTCGGTCTTGAGACCGACGTCGATGATGGCCAGGTCCTTCTCGATGGCGACGACCCGACCCTTGACGACGGCGCCCTCGAGGGGCTCGTTGTCGACAAAGGAGTCGAGCAGCATCGATTCAAAATCTTCTTTCGTCACAGTCTGCTGTGCCAAATTATCTCTCCAGTCGCGCCGGTGGTTGCGGGGTTGCGACTCCTGCCCGAATGCGGGTCCGCTTCGGCGAAAACGCCAAAGCCGGCGCACGGAGCACCGCTTCTGCGACAGGATGATTTCGATAGTTTCTCGTTCCGGGCCAGCGCCTTGGTGATCGCCTTCGGCATCCGGGCCCAAGGGGGAAATTAGGGAGACGCGGGTCCCCCTGCCTTGAGCGCCATGGTCCGATCGACAATCGCGATGGCAGCGCGGAGTGCGGCCTCTATATCGAGTTGCGTCGTATCGAGCAAGTGCGCGTCGTCCGCCTTGTAGAAGCCGCCATGCGGATTGAGCATGTCGCGCGCGTCCCGCTCCTCTATCTGGTGAAACAGGGCATAGCGGTCGACCGCCTCGCCGCGCGCCTCGAGCTGGCGCGCCCGGCGCTCCATGCGCGCCTTGCTGTCGGCCTGGATGAACAGCTTCACGTCGGCGTCGGGGCAGATGCGGGTGCCGATGTCGCGGCCGTCGAGCACGGCGCCGCCGGGGCGGGTGGCGAAATCGCGCTGGAAATCGAACAGGGCGCGGCGCACCTCGGCGATCACCGCCACCTTGGAGGCCAGGGTGCCGGCCCGGGCGGTGGTGAGGCTGGCGATGTCGGCGAGGCGGGCCGCATCGAGGGCGCGGGCGGCGGCGATGGCGCGGCTCTCGAATTCGGGGCCGTCCTCGACATCGGCCACCGCCAGGCCCACGGCGCGGTAGAGCAGGCCGGTGTCGAGATGGGGCAGCCCGTAGTGGCGGGCGAGGCCGGCGGCGAGGGTGCCCTTGCCGGAGGCGGCAGGTCCATCCACGGCGATGATCATGGGCGGCTCCCTTCCCCATCCGTTGCGACCAAGGCGATAGCGGGGCCGGGCGGCGAGGGCAAGGCCCGCGCATCCGTTACCCCCGGCGCAGAGAGGCCGGCGCCGCCGCGGGTCCCGGGCGCCCCGCATTTTGCGTTTGACAGGGCCGGGCTTTGCCCATAACCGGACTGACCGAAATCGGCGCGGCAATTGCCGACGGCGCCCGGCACATCCCTTTCCACGAGGCACGCGACATGGCCAATCCCGAACGCGGTACCAAGCGGACCGATCCCGATACCGGCAAGAAGTTCTACGACCTCAACCAGGATCCGATCGTCTCGCCCTATACCGGCAAGTCCTATCCCCGCTCCTTCTTCGAGCAGCTGACCGGCAAGGCCGGCCCGGCCACGGCCCGCAAGATCGACGACGAGGACGAGCTGGACGAGGAGGACGAGACCGAGGAGGCCGGCGCCCCCGAGATCGTCAGCCTCGAGGACGCCGATGCCGAAGAAGCCGCCGACGAGGATATCCCCGATGTCGAGGATGTCGAGGTCGACGAGGACCTGGGCGACGACGAGGAGGACGTGTTCCTCGAGGACGAGGACGACGAGGACGACGAGCTCGGCTTCGATGTCGGCGACGACGAAGATCGTTGATTCCGCTTGAGAATTTCCCCCGGGCGGCGCGGCCGGCCGGGGGCGCAAAAAAGTGTCATTTAGGCACTTGCATGCGGGGTGATGATCCAATAGGTTCCGCCTCGCTTCGGACGGGCAAGCCCGCCGGACCCATGGAAAGGGGCCATAGCTCAGCTGGGAGAGCGCTTGCATGGCATGCAAGAGGTCAGCGGTTCGATCCCGCTTGGCTCCACCATTTTCCTTTCATTCGAGGCCGTTCCTCGACCTTGCGTCTCCTTCCGTCGCATCGGCGTCGCCTCCGGCGGCGTATTCGCTAGCGCATTGCTAACGTTTCGCGCCGCGCCGGGCGGATTTGCGCCGGGGACCGGCGCGGGGCCGGTTGCCAGGCCGGGCGATGACCCTATATTGGCCGGGACAGCCACCCCAGCAGGGGCGCCGACCCCTTGAACCGCATCGCCCTTCCATCCCCGATTCTCGTGCGGCGCTGGCTCGGCCGGCGGCTCGACAGCATCTCGACCGGGGGATGGCTGTTCGGCCTGTTGTTCTTCTCGCTGTCGCTGACCCCCTCGCTGATCCCGCGGCACTATTCGGTGCAGGGCATATTGTGCGGCTGCGCCTTCGCGGCGGGCTACGGCATCGGGGTGTTCCTCGAATGGCTGTGGACCTGGCTGGGGCTGAGCTGGCCCAACCGGCGGGTGGCGCGCTGGGCGGGGCGGCTGTGCGCGGCCGGATGCCTGGTGCTGGCCATCGCCTTCCTGTGGTTCTCCACCGGCTGGCAGAACTCGATCCGCGCCGGCATGGACATTCCCCCGGTGGAGGCGCAGCAGCCCTGGCTGGTGGCGGGCATCGCGGTGATCCCGGCCGCCATCCTGGTGGGCATCGGCACGCTGATCGTGCACGGGGTGCGGGCGGTGTCGGCCTGGCTGGCCCGGGCCATCCCCAAGCGGGTGGCGCTCCTGGGCGCCATGATCCTGGTGGGGCTGGCGACGGCGACGGTGGGCGACGGGGTGATCGCGCGCGGGCTGCTCTACGCCGCCGACCGCTTCTACGGCAATCTCGACCGGCTGGCGGGCAGCTATGCTGCCCCGCCCACCGACCCCCACCGCTCGGGCAGCGCCCAATCGCTGATCGGCTGGGACACGATCGGGCTGGACGCGCGCATCTATGTGCAGTCGGGCCCGACCGCCGAGGAGATCGCCGCCATGACCGGGCGGGCGGCCAAGACGCCGCTGCGCGTCTATGTGGGGCTGCGCTCGGCCGAGACGGCGGAGGCGCGCGCGGCGCTGGCGCTGGCGGAGATGGAGCGGATCGGCGCCTTTGAGCGCTCGGTGCTGGTGCTGATCATGCCGGTGGGCACCGGCTGGGTGGAGCCGGCGGCCATCGACACGCTGGAATTCCTGCATGGCGGGGACGTGGCCAGCGTGGCGGTGCAATATTCCTACCTGACGAGCTGGCTGTCGCTGGTGTCGGAGCCGGATGTCGGGGTGGAGACGGCGCGGGCGCTGTTCAACGCCGTCTACGGGCGCTGGACGGCGATGCCGGAGGACCGGCGGCCCCGGCTCTACCTGCACGGGCTGAGCCTCGGGGCCTATTCCTCGGCGGCCTCGACCTCGCTCTACGACGTGCTGAGCGACCCGTTCGACGGCGCCTTCTGGGTGGGGCCGCCCTTCGCCAGCGCCGCCTGGCGCAGCGCCACCGCCAACCGGGCGGCCGATTCGCCGTTCTGGATGCCGCGCATCGGCGACGGCTCGGCGGTGCGCTTCGCCAATCGCGGCGCCGAGCTGGCCGAGGGGGCGGCATGGGGGCCGCTGCGCATCGCCTATCTGCAGTATCCGTCCGACCCGATCACCTTCTTCGACCCCAGCCTGCTCTATCGCGAGCCGGACTGGCTGGGGCCGAACCGGGCCCCCTCGGTGTCGCCGCTGCTCAACTGGTATCCGGTGATCACCTTCCTGCAGGTGGCGCTGGACATGGCGCTGGCCCAGACCGCCCCGATCGGCTTCGGCCACGTCTATGCGCCGCAGGACTATTTCGACGGCTGGGTGGCGGTGACCGACCCGCCGGGCTGGACCGAGGCGGAGCTGGCGGCGCTGCGCGACCGGCTGACCCGGCACGGCGACCGGCACCGCATCGAGGGCGGCTGGTTCCGCAACGCGGACTGAGGCCTTGGCCGGATGACCTCTGACCGCTTTCGGGAGTGTCCTGTCCGGAGGCGCCGGGCAGGTTTCAGCGCCGTTGTCGGAAACGGGTTTGACCCGGGGATTCGTTCTGGCATTGTTCCGGAAATGCGCAGGGAGCAGATTCGGAATTGAGCAGACGCCCGCTTGCCTTGAGCGCCGCGCAGGCCCGCGCCATCTGGCTGAAGGCGCAGCGGCTCGACAGCCCCGAGCCCTTCGGGGCGGGGCCACAGGCCGTGCGGCAGGCCATCGCCCATCTGGGCTATGTGCAGATCGACACCATCAACGTGATCGAGCGCTGCCACCACCACATCCTCTACAGCCGCATCCCCGGCTATCGCCGCGCCGATCTCGCCCGGCTGCAATCGGTGGAGAAATCGGTGTTCGAATACTGGACGCATGCGCTGAGCTACGTGCCGGTCGAGGACATGGCCTTCTTCGTGCCCGCCATGAAGGCCTATCGGCAGAATCCCAGCGCCTGGTTCGGCTCGGTGACGCGGGCCGAGGTCAATGCCATGACCAGGCGGCTGCGGACCGAGGGGCCGCTGTCGATCCGCGACATCGACGACGACGCGCTGGTGGAGAAGGACCACCCCTGGGCCAGCCGCAAGCCGTCCAAGCGGGTGCTGCAGCTGATGTTCTACCAAGGGCTGGTGGCGATCGCGGCGCGGGACGGCATGGTGAAGACCTATGACCTGATCGAGCGGCATTTCGGCTGGGAGAAGGCCCCGCGGCCGGCCACCGGGCGGCAGGTGACCGCCTACCTGCTGGAGCGGGCGCTGCGCAGCCAGGGGGTGGTGAGCCTCGAATCGATCTGCCACCTCAACGCCAAGGCCAAGACGGCGGTGCGCGAGCTGATCGAGGCGCGGGTGAAGCGGCGCCTATTGGTGCCGGTCACGATCGAGGGCGCCGAGAAGGTGCCGCACTGGACGACGCGGGCGGCGCTGGAGCAGGCGGCGCCGGCGCCCGGCGGGCGGGTGCATATCCTGTCGCCCTTCGATCCCCTGGTGATCCAGCGCAAGCGGCTGAAGCTGTTCTTCGGCTACGACCACCTCTTCGAGGCCTATGTGCCGGCGGCCCGGCGGCGCTACGGCTATTTCGCCCTGCCGGTGCTGCTGGACGACCGGGTGGCGGCTGCCATCGACCTCAAGACCGACCGGCAGGCGGGCCGGCTGCTGGTGCAGAAATGGACCTGGCTGGACGCGGCCGGGGCGGAGGAGAAGGCGGCGATCGAGGCGGAGCTGGGGCGGTTCGAGCGGTTCCAGCTGGGGGCGGGAGAGGCGTGAAACGCTTCAGCGCCGTTGAGGAGCCGGAACCCCCACCCCCAGCCAGCCATTCGAGCGTAGCGCTCATGGCTGGATCGACGGTGGGGTGAGGCAACGCACTCGAGACACCCGATGGAAGCACTCTCCCGCAAGGGGGAAAGAGGCGATGAACACGGGCTCTCGGTCTTTCAGCTTGGGCTTGTCCAGGCCAGCCATGCGGCTGCCCCGGGGATCGAGCCCGAGGGCAGCGCCGGGTCTCGTATCGGCACCGCGCGGTCGCCGGGGGCAGCGCCGAGTCGGGGCGTGCCGAACGGCTGGCGGGGAAGGCGACTTTCCAATTCCGGTGCGGCCGCGCTACAACGCCAGCGCGACGTGGGGACATCATGGCCACCTATACCGACATTGCCCGCCGGGTTTACAACCACACCTTCAAGCTCGATCCGATCATCCGCAGCCTGTTGGACACCGATTTCTACAAGCTGCTGATGCTGCAGATGATCTGGGGGCTCTACCCCAAGGTGGAGGCGACCTTCAGCCTGATCAACCGCACCCGATCGGTGCGGCTGGCCGAGGAGATCGACATCGAGGAGCTGCGCGCCCAGCTCGACCACTGCCGGACGCTGCGCTTCTCCAAGAAGGAGATGATCTGGCTGGCGGGCAACACCTTCTACGGCTCCAAGCAGATCTTCCAGCCCGGCTTCCTGCGCTGGCTGGAAAGGTTCCAGCTGCCCGAATACCGGCTGGAGCAGCGCGACGGCCAGTTCGTGCTGGAGTTTCCGGGCCTGTGGGTCGAGACCACGATGTGGGAAATCCCGGCGCTGGCCATCATCAACGAATTGCGCAGCCGGGCGGCGATGAAGCATTACGGCCCGTTCACGCTCGACGTGCTCTATGCCCGCGCCAAGGCCAAGATGTGGGAGAAGGTGGAGCGGCTGCAGAAGCTGCCCGAGCTCAAGATCTCCGATTTCGGCACCAGGCGGCGCCATTCCTTCCTGTGGCAGCGCTGGTGCGTGGAGGCGCTCAAGGAAGGCATCGGGGACAATTTCACCGGCACCTCCAACGTCAAGCTGGCCATGGACACCGATCTCGAGGCGCTGGGCACCAATGCGCACGAGCTGCCCATGGTGCTGGCGGCGCTGGCCCGCTCCGACGAGGAATTGCGCGAGGCGCCCTACCGGGTCTTGCAGGACTGGAAGAGCTATTACGGCGGCAACCTGCTGATCGTGCTGCCGGACGCCTTCGGCACCGATGCCTTCCTGCGCGACGCGCCGGACTGGGTGGCCGACTGGACCGGGTTCCGCCCCGACAGCGCCCCGGCCATCGAGGGCGGGGAGAAGATCATCGACTTCTGGAAGGCGCGCGGGCGCGACCCCAGGGAAAAGCTGCTGATCTTCTCGGACGGGCTCGATGTCGACATGATCGAGGAAGCCTATCTGCATTTCGACGGCCGGGTGCGCATGAGCTTCGGCTGGGGCACCAACTTGACCAACGATTTCGAGGGCTGCGCGCCCGAGCCCAATCCCGGGCTCGACCCCATCTCCATCGTCGCCAAGGTGAGCGAGGCCAATGGCCGGCCCGCCGTGAAGCTGTCGGACAATCCGGCCAAGGCCACCGGCACGCCCGGGGAGATCGCCCGCTATCTCGAGGTGTTCGGCGATGCCGGGCGGGTGGAGCACGCCGTCAAGGTCTAGCGTCCGCCCCCATGAGAGGTTCCCGCCGGCGCGGGGATGCCCCCGGGGGGCATACCGGGGCCGGCCGGGGCCGGACCGATCACATTCGGGCTGTGGAGAAACCCGGCCGCGACCTTGCGGGTTAACGCCTCGTGAACCACCGGCGGGCAGTTTGCCGTCCGGGGGCTCCACGGAGCCAGAGTATGAGTCTTGAACTGATCGATATCGTGCTGGCCGAGCGCCAGCCGCATCCCCGCCTGCCCCAGCGCATCACCGGAAAGGTCCGCGCCGTGCTCACCGAGACCATAGACGGGCAGGAGCAGCGCCACGAAATCTACATCCCCGCCTGGATCGACCGGCGGGCGGACATGAGCGAGGAGGACGTGGACCTCGCCCTGATGGTGAAGGCCGCCGACATCGTGGGTCGGCTCAAGACCCGGCTGCGCCTGCCGGAGGGCTAGAGGCGCGCCGTTTGCCGTCCGCAACTTTTCCCGACCGCACTCCCGGCGGTCAATCGCGCTGGAGGCGGCGCAGCTCCTCGGCGAAGCGGCGCTGCAGCTCGGCGGCGCCGGGCTGCGGAGCGGCCGGGGGCGCGGCGGTCTCGGGCCGGGGCGCGAAGCGGTAGGCCGGGGCGGTGGCGAAATGGCGCGCCTTGCGGTCGAGATCGCGCTCGCCCCGCCGCTTCTCGTCGCGCATGAACCAGATGATGGTCGCGATCACGATGGCCCAGATCGCCAAGAGTTCCCATGCCATGGCCGTCTCCTTTCGACGGCCCTGTCATAGCTAACGCTTCGTTAAGACCGAAGCGGCTTCAGCCGTTAGGCTTAACCGCTAAGGTTTTAGCGATCCCGGCAGAATCGCCGCGGTTGAGCGCCACCAGCATGGCGCGCACCTCGTTCTCGGCCGCCTTGGTGACGGCCTTGCGGTTGTCGGTCTCGCGCAGCGGGCGCGGCGTGCCGAAGGCGACGGTGACGTCCTTGACCGGGCCGGTGAGGATCTCGGCGATGTTCTGCCGGACCGACTTGGACTTGATCCAGGCGATGAGCGAGCGCTCGTTGCGGCTGACCGGCAGGCCCTGCAGGCGCGTATAGGCGATGGTGAGGGGCTGGATCATCACCTCGCCGGCGCCGGCCGCCAGCATGGCGTGCTGGGCGGCGCCCACCAGCGCCGAGCGGAAGGGCAGCACATGGGTGCCGATGTCGGACTGGCCCTCGGCGAAGAGCAGCACCGCATTGCCGCCGGCCATGTGCCGGCCCATGGCCTCGGCGGTGCGGCCGGCATCGGAGCGGCGGGTGCGGTCGACATAGATGGTCTTCTGCAGATCGGCCATGAAGCCGACGAAGAACCATTCGCCCACCTCGCGCTTGGCCACGAAGGTGACGTCGGCCACCGCGCCGATGGCGATGATGTCGGTCCAGGAGATGTGGTTGGAGACCAGCAGGGTCGGCCGGCCATGCGAGGGCGCGCCGATGACGGTGACGCGCAGGCCGAGAAAGATGCAGCCCAGCCGGTGGAAGAGGCGGGGGAAGACGTTCCAGAACGGCAGGCGCAGCGCCAGCACCAGCGCCTGGAGCGGAATGACGAGGACCAGGAAGGGCAGGAACACGAACAGGAAGAACAGCGTGCGGAAGATCATTCGGCCGGGCCGTCCTTGGGCTTGGCATCGGCGAGGGGCACGGCATAGAGCTCGAGCCGGTGATCCACCAGGCGGTAGCCCAGCCGCTTGGCGATGAGCTCCTGGATGGCCTCGATCTCCTGGTTGCGGAACTCGATGACCTTGCCGGTGCGGATGTCGATCAGGTGGTCGTGGTGCTCGTCCGGGATCAGCTCGAAGCGGGCGCGGCCGTCCTTGAAATCGTGCTTGGTGACGAGCCCGGCCTCCTCGAACAGGTTCACCGTGCGGTAGACGGTGGACAGGGAGATGCGCGGATCGAGGGCGGAGGCGCGGCGGTAGAGCTCCTCGACATCGGGATGGTCGGAGCTGTCCTCGATCACCCGGGCGATGATGCGGCGCTGGTCGGTCATGCGCATGCCGCGGGCCACGCAGGCTTCCTCGAGCGTCGGGTCGGATGCAGTCCTGCTCAAGCCATCGCTCCCTGCCGGAATGAAGCGCGCCGGGGGTTGCCCGCCGCGCCTTCGGGTTATCCAAGATCGCGCGCCATGACAAGCGCGGCGGCCGCGCTGCCGTCGGGGCGCGGATAGTAGCCCTGGCGCCGGCCGACCGCGGCGAAGCCCTCGCTTTCGTAGAGGCGGACGGCCGGCAGGTTGCGCTCCTCGACCTCGAGGAACATGCGCCGGGCGGGCGAGAGCATGAGATCGGCGAAGACGGCGCGCAGCAGCGCCCGGCCCACGCCCCTGCCGCGCCATCCGGGGTCCACCACGATGGTCAGCAGCTCCGCCTCGTCGGCGGCGAGGCGGATGAGCGCGAAGCCGGCGATGCGCCGGCGGGCGTCGCAGGCGATATAGGCGGGCGTGGCCCGGTCGGCGAGGAAGGCGGCAAAATCCTGGCCGGGCCAGCCGCGATAGAAGCCGGTGGCGTGCAGGCGCGCCAGGGCGGGGGCGTCGCGCGGCTCGGCCGGCTCGACATGCAGGCCCCCCGGCGCCATCCACAGCTTCATCATCCGGCGCGCCTCGGGATGCGGGCGGCATCCTGCGGCTTGGCGTCGGCGTCGCGCACATAGCCGGCCTGCGGCGGATAGTCGCCGGGCGCGGCGGCGGCGGCGAAGCGCGCCACCAGGGCGATGTCGACGAAGGGCGACTGGACGAGGGCGCTGCCGGGGGGAACGGCCGCCCGCGCCGCCGCCATGGGCAGCAGGCGCGGCACCCCGAGCGCCACGCCGGGGCCGGAAAAGGCCTGGAAATAGGCCTCGCCCCGGCGGGCATCGAGCAGCACCGCGACCGGACCCGCAGCACCGAGCGACAGGGCGAGCAGGCTGGGAATGCCGAGCACCGGCAGGCCGCGCGCCAGCCCCAGGCCCCGGGCGGCGGACAGCCCGATGCGCAGGCCGGTGAACGAGCCGGGGCCGGTGGTGACGGCGACGCGCCCGAGATCGGCATAGCCGACGCCGTTGCGGGCGAGCAGCCCCGCCAGCCGGTCGAACAGGATCTCGGCATGGCCGGTGGCGGCGTCCTCGACCCAGGAGTCGCAGCGCCCGTCGGCCAGCAGCAGCGCCAGCTGCAGGCGCGGGGCGGCGGTGTCGATGGCGAGGGTGATCGGAAGGGTCATGCGGCCTCGTCTTCCCCCTCGCCCGTCCCGGCCCGCGGCCGGCCCGCCCCCTCCCGCAAGGGAGAGGAAAACCGGCACCGCGCCCGGGCGAGGGGGAGCCGGGCGCCTGCCGGCACTCCTAGCCCCGCCGTGCCCCCGAGTCCACCGCCTTGACGCCCCGGGGCGAGGCGACCACCTTGCGGCATGCCCAGTGATTCGCCCGTTCCGCACCCATGACCTGGCTGGCCGAAACCGCCATGTTGAGCCAGGGCTGGCGCCGCTTCCTGCTGCTGCTGCTGGCCGGGGCGGCGGCGGGGCTGTCCGCGCCGCCGCTGTTCGTGCTGCCGGCGCTGTTCGTGGCCATGCCCGTCTGGGTGTGGGCGCTGGACGGGGCCGAGCGGCGGGGCGGCTGGCGGCGGCTGTTCGGGCCGGCCTTCGCCATCGGCTTCGCCTTCGGCTGGGGCTATTTCCTCGTCGCCTTCCACTGGCTGGGCGCGGCCTTCTTCGTGGACGGGGGTTGGGTGCTGGCGGCCATGCCGCCGGCGATCCTGGCGCTGGCGGCGCTGATCGCGCTGTTCTGGGGGCTGGCGAGCGCGCTGGCGCATCTGAGCTGGAGCCACGGGCCGTGGCGCATCGTGGGGCTCGCCGGCTGGCTGGCGGCGGCCGAATTCGCGCGCGGCCATGTGCTCACCGGGTTTCCCTTCGACCTGCTGGGCTATGCCCTGACCGGCACCGACGAGATGATGCAGCTCGCCTCGGTGATCGGGGTCTACGGGCTGACGCTGGTGGCGGCGCTGGTGGCGATGACGCCGGCGCTGATCTGGCCGGCGGACGAGCGCGCCTGGAGCGCGCGGCTGGCGCCGTTCTTCCTGGCGCTGATGGTGATCGCCGCCCAGCTCGGCTATGGCTGGAACCGGCTGGCGGGCACGGTGGCCACCGAGCGCAGCGACATGACGCTGCGGCTGGTGCAGCCCTTGGTCTACGAGCATGCCGATTTCGGCAATGTGGACCCGGTGGCGCTGATCGACCGGCTGCTGATGCTGTCCGACATGCGCATGGACCCCGCCGACCAGGGGCTGGCCGACATCACCCATCTGGTATGGCCCGAATCGAGCCTGCCCTTCTTCCTGTCCAGCTATCCCGAGGCGCTGGCGCGCATCGCCCGGCTGCTGCCCGAGCAGACGACGCTGCTGGCCGGGGTGCCGCGCCAGCCCTTCGGGCTCGACGGGGAGGCGCCGTCCGGGCCGCCCTACAATTCGGTGGTGGCCATCAACACCGATGGCGAGGTGGTAGCCAGCTACGACAAGGCGCATCTGGTGCCGTTCGGGGAATTCCTGCCCTTTTCCGAGGTGCTGGCGCGCTTCGGCATCAAGCAGTTCGTGCCCGGGGCCGACGGCTGGTCGCACGGGGAGGCGCGGCGGCGGCTGATGAGCCTGCCCAACGCGCCGGCGGCGCTGGTGCTGATCTGCTACGAAATCCTGTTCTCGGGCGATCTGGGCGAGGTGGCGGGGGCGCAATTCCTGCTGAACGTGACCAACGACGCCTGGTTCGACGGCTCGGTGGGCCCGGCCCAGCACGCCCACCACGCGCGGCTGCGCGCCGTGGAGGAAGGCATGAGCCTGGTGCGCGCCGCCAATACCGGGCTGACCTTCGCCACCGACCCCCTGGGCCGCATCACCGCCCAGCTGGTGCCCGGGCAGATGGCGGTGCTGGACGTGCGCCCGCACCAGCGGCTGGCGCCCACCGTGTTCGCCCAGCTGCGGCACTGGCCGCTGCTGATCGGGATCGTGGCGGCGGTGCTGATCGGGATCGTCGCCGGCCGCGGTGGCCGACGGCGGGCGGTTTAGGGTTTCAGGTTTTGACGGGAATGGCGTCGGGTGGGCTCTCCTGGGGCAAGAACCGCCGCGACGGCAGTTTGCGACCTCATTTCAGAAGTTCGCACCAAGTTGCTTCAAACGTCCAACTCTAACGGAAACTGCCGTTCGGGAAAGCGCGCCACTTCTTCGCCATCGCCCCGGAAGCGGTCAGTCCCTTTTGGGCGATGGCGAAGAAGATGAGACATCAACAATTGAGTGTCCGCCGCCCGGGTGATGTCGCCAACGTTGGGCGACCCGCCGACGTGCTAGTTTGGCGATCGGCTTGACCAAGATTACCTCACTTGCCACAAGGGCTAGAAAATCCGGGGGTTCGCATGGAAATTACTTTCGACCGCAAAACTGTAAATACTTGCCTTCAGCAGCGCTTTGCACTGCCGACATTCCAGCGCGAATACCGCTGGCAGTACAGCCATGTGCAAGAACTGCTCACTGACATCCAAGGGGAGTTTTCCACGAACTACGATCCGGCTCACAGCCGTCAGAAGGTTGGCGAGTACTCGCCTTATTTCCTCGGAACGATCATAACAACGGCGGGGGCAGACGGAACACGTCTTATCATCGACGGCCAACAACGCTTGACGACCATCACATTGCTTTTGGCATACATCTATCGCCATGCCAAAATGAACCCAGATCAAGGTATTGCTAACGTTGAGCCTATGCTTCGCAGGCAAGTGTACGGTGCTAGCTCATTCAACCTTGAGTTCGATGCGGATCGCCACGCATTCTTCGAGATCATCTTGGACCAGCCTGAGCTAGCTGGCAGCGAACTCGACGATGCCGTCGAAACCATCCCTGACATGACGGAAAGCACGAAGGACCTTTACAGACGATTTTGCGAGATCGACGACCTGATTGCTGATGATATCAAGGGCGATACCTTCGCGCGCTTCGTCGATTACATTATTGAGCGGGTTTACCTATTCGAGATCGGGGTGCCTAGCGAGCAGGATGGGCATAAGGTATTCGTGACGATGAATGATCGAGGCCTACGATTGGCACCGCTCGATCTGTTGAAGGGCTACTTGCTATCGCACATCGACGATAATCAAAGAAACAGCGAGGCCAACGGAAAGTGGTCCGACTGCATCAAGACCCTACGCGAGTTGGGTCGCGACGAAGACGGTATCTTCTTTAAGACATGGCTACGCGCACAGTATGCAAGCAGCTCACGTGGCAAGTCGCGAGGCGATGCGCCGAAAGATCTCGAAATTTTAGGTGACGCGTATCACCGCTGGGTGGTGGATAATGCTGCCGCCATCGGGCTGCACAATTCTGACGATTTCAATGAATTGGTCTCTAAAAACATCCCGTTCTACGTAGCCCAATACAAGCGACTGAAGACGTTCGAGGCGACTTTCTCGCCTGAGTTCGCACATGTGTACTATAATGGCGCAAAGGGTATCGCGCTGCAGTACATGGCCATCATGGCAGCACTGGAACCAAATGACGCCATTACGGTGATCGATAGGAAGATAAAACTGGTCAGTTTTTATATCGATGCTTACATAGTGTCGCGCGTTCTTACGGGGAAAGACAACAACTACGACAATATTAAAGACCAGTTTTTTGCATTAGCGAAGCAGGTTCGACGCAAGAGCGTGCCAGAAATCAAGGCCATCTTGGCTCCCTTGATGGACGAAGTGCCTATCGCAGTCGCTCAGATCACCGACGTTTCGTATAAATCTGTCAAGCGACCAGACTTGCTTCACCTCCTCGCACGTTTAGCTGCACGCCTTGAAGACGATCTGGAACTCACGAACAAGGTTGGTTTCGCCGAGTACATTAACCGGGCTAAGGGCACAAAAACCTTCGATATCGAGCATGTGATCACCGCAACCCACGGTGTGGAAATTGGCAAGGACGATGCCGGCATTGCTATTGTTACTGATGAAAGCACCGCTGGCTGGCGAGACGGAATCGGAAGCCTCATCCTGCTGCCCCGCGGTCGAAATAGGTCATTGCAGGACAAGGGGTATGTTGAGAAGCTGACCGTCTACGCGACCGAAAACGTTCTCGCACTATCGTTGACCGATGCCTTCTACCAAAACCATCCGAACGCAACGAACTACATTGAACAGGAGAAGGCACCCCTAGCGGCGTTTCCGTCATTCTCTGCTGATGCTCATGCGGCACGTGGAGAATTGTATAAGTGGATCGCCGCTCGTATCTGGGACAAGGCTTACCTGGACGTGATTGCACCTGACCCAAGCGCCAAGGCGGATTGACCAAAGGCCTCGTCCTTGCTCAGTGCCAGGACTTTTATTGCGGACGCTGCGACGGAAGGACGTTTGTTCGCGCGCGCTTAGCTTAGAAGCTGCCCGTCCGCTCCCCAAGCTGGAATAGTAGAAGCAAAGCGCGAACGTTAGTTTTCGGATTTGTGAGATACCGGTCTGAACGGCAGAAATGGGGCGAAATAGCCGCCAGTCCGCTTCCCACCCCCTTTCCGTCCATTGCTTATGCCTCAATTTAGAGGGCTATAGCGTAGACGCAGTTTTCCGTTTCATCGGCTTCGGCCCCCTCGATACCGCGCGGGTGGGCAGGCTCCCTCACCCGGCCCTGCGGGCCGACCTCTCCCCCGCGGGGAGAGGTGGGTACGGGCCCCCGGCTTCAAAACGAAAACGCCGGCCGCGCGATCCGCGGCCGGCGTTCGGGAAACTGGTGCCCAGAAGAAGACTCGAACTTCCACGCCTTGCGGCACACGGACCTGAACCGTGCGCGTCTACCAATTCCGCCATCTGGGCGACGGGCGAGTAACTAGGGCGGCGCCTCGGCATTGTCAATGCGGTTCGCGCAGAGATTTTAGAAGTTTGCCCCGTCCCAATGGGCGATGGCGCCGCGGTCCACCGGCGGAGCGTCGTCGAGGCAGTTGACATTGACCATCACCATGGCGTTGCCCTTGCCGTCGCTGCCGCGGGCGAAGGATTCGATGCCGCAGGCGCTGCAGAACAGGTGGTCGATCTTCTCGGTGTTGAAGCGGTAGAGGCTCAGCCGGTCCTCGCCCGAATGCAGGGTGAAATCGGCGGCGGGCACCGCCTGCATCACCCAGCCCAGCCGGCGGCAGCGGGAGCAGTTGCAATCGCCCATGCCGGCAAGATCGGTATGGGCGGTGAAGCGGACGGCGCCGCAATGGCACTGGCCGTGATAATCGCGTTTCTCGGGCATGGGGACCTCCTTCTCCGGGTACAAAACAAGAACATCCGGGGCGGCGAGTCAAGCGGCAATCGGGCGTCCCCTGCCCCCGGGCGGCTGGCCCGGCCGGGCGGCAAAACCGGCTTCCCCTTTGCCCGCAAACCTTCTAGAAGCGGGGAACGATCGGTCAGTTCCGGAGCCCCAGCCATGACCCGCAACGTCCCCAAGCTCGTCACCGTGTTCGGCGGATCGGGATTTGTCGGCACGCAGCTCGTGCAGCTGCTGGCGCGGCGCGGCTATCGCATCCGCGTGGCGGTGCGCCGGCCGGACCTGGCCGGGGAGGCGCGGATGCTGGGCAATGTGGGCCAGATCGTGCCGATCCAGGCCAATCTGCGCAACGCCGCCTCGGTGGAGCGGGCGGTGGCCGGCGCCGACATGGTGGTCAACCTCGTGGGCATCGGCCACGAAGCGGGCAAGCAGCGCTTTTCGGCCATCCATGTGGAGGGCGCCGCCGCGGTGGCGCGCGCCGCGCGGGCGGCGGGAGCCGAGGCGCTGGTGCACATGTCGGTGCTGGGGGCGGACAGGGCGGCCGAGGCCAGCCCCTGGGCGCGCTCGCGGCTGGACGGCGAGGCGGCGGTGCTGGCGGAATACCGGGGGGCGGTGATCCTGAGGCCCTCGCTGATCTTCGGCAAGGCCGACAGCTTCTTCAACCTGATGGGCTCGCTGGCGCGCATCCTGCCGGCGATGCCGCTGGTCGCGGGGGAAACGCGCTTCCAGCCGGTCTATGTCGGCGACGTGGCCGAGGCGCTGCTGCTGGCCGCCGAGGGCAGGGTGAAGACCGGGCGCGTCTACGAGCTGGGCGGACCCGACATCGAGACGCACCGGCAATTGCTGGGGCGCATCCTGCGCGAGGCGGGGCGCGAGCGGCCGATGGTGCCGGTGCCGGCGGGGCTGGCCAAGTTCGGCGCCACGCTCCTGTCCGTCCTGCCGTTCCGGCCGCTGATCACCCCCGACCAGGTGGAGCTGCTGCGGGTGGACAATGTGGTGTCCGAGGCCGCGACGAGGGAGAAGCGGACGCTGGCCGCCTTCGGCATCGCGCCGACCTCGATGGACACCATCCTGCCCACCTATATGTGGCGCTTCCGCAAGAACGGGCAGTTCGACCGCGAGAACACCTCCGCCGATGGCGGCGTGGCGGCATAGGCCGGCGCCGATTCCGTCTTCGCAGGGCAGAGGGACGGCCGCGGGCGCCGGCGGCGGCCAATTTCTGCTGCGATATATCTTGAAAGCGGGGCGGGGCGGCCCGATCTCCTGTCGCAAGGGCTTTGCGATATATCTGGAGATACACCCATGAGTTCCTATTGGAAGAACGGCGAGCCGAACTGGCGGCGCCTCGAGGCGATGGCGCGGCGCGGCTGGGGCCGGATGCAGCGGCTGGCCGACGACGAATTCGGCCAGCTGGGCGGCAATTTCCGCGTCGGGCGGATGCTGGCCTCTGGCGATCTGCGGCTGGTGGCGCTCTACCTGATCGAGCAGCAGCCCCGGCACGGCTACGACCTGATCAAGGCGGTGGAGGAGCGCTCGGGCGGGGTCTATTCGCCCAGCCCCGGCGTGATCTATCCGGCCCTGACCTATCTCGAGGAAGCCGGCTTCGTCACCTCGGCGGCCGACGGCAACAAGAAGCTCTACACCATCACCGAGGAGGGCCGGGCGCATCTCAGCGAGAACCGCCAGGCCATCGAATCGACGCTGGACTTCCTGGCGCGGACCGGCGAGCAGATGCACCGCTTCCGCGAGTTCGTGCGGGCCGACTGGCCGTTCGGCGGGCCGGGCGGGGCCGGGGAAGGCAATGTGCCGCCCCATTGGGGCGAGCGCGGACCGCACGAGCCCGACCGGCCGCTGCACGACGCCGCCCCGGAGCTGGAAGCGGCGCGCAAGGCGCTGAAGGCGGCGATCCGCAAGGTGCGCCACGGCGGCGAGGCGCAGCAGCGCCGGGCCGCGGAAATCCTGAGGCGCGCCGCCGCGGAAGTCGAGGGCCTGGGCGAGGACGAGGTGGATATCTAGTCCCGCGTTTTTGCGGAAGCGGCGTCGGGCGCTCCCTCCCCTTGAGGGGACGGCCAGGGAGGGGGTGGTATTCTGCGGGCCACCCCCGTGACCTCCACCCCTCCTCAAGTGCGGCGCCCCGCCGCTTCCGAGGCCCCAAAGACAAAGGCCCCGATGCGCGCGCATCGGGGCCCCTGGCTTGCTGCTTGACTGGTAGGGCTCAGACCTGCTGCACGGCCTCGACGCCGGGCACGAAATGCCGCAGCAGGTTCTCGATGCCGTTCTTGAGCGTGGCGGTGGAGGAGGGGCAGCCCGAGCAGGCGCCCTGCATGTGCAGGAACACCGTGCCCTCGCGATAGCCCTTGAAGATGATGTCGCCGCCATCCATGGCCACCGCGGGGCGCACGCGCGTCGCCAACAGTTCCTTGATGACCTCCACCATCTCCTTGTCTTGCTCGTCGAAGAATTCCTCGCCGTCCTCGAAGCCGGCGGCCTCGGCCCCTGCCTCGACGATCACCGGCTTGCCGGACAGGAAATGGTCCATGATCACGCCGAGGATTGCCGGCTTGATATGGGCCCAGTTGGTGTCGTCCTTGGTCACCGAGATGAAGTCGGCGCCGAGAAAGACCCCGGTGACCCCCGAAATGGCGAACAACCCCGTCGCCAGCGGCGACACCGCCGCCGCCTCGGCCGAGCGGAAATCGCGCGGCTCACCCACCAGCACCTCGCGCCCGGGCAGGAATTTTAGCGTCGCCGGATTGGGCGTGGCTTCGGTCTGGATGAACATGGGGACGATCCCGGTTTACGATTAGAACGCTTCTAAAATAGCCTTTTGCGGCGCGGATGCAAGGCCCTTCGCAACTCTCGGCGCGGCGGGGCACGCCCGATGCCCCAGCGCCGACGCCCCCCGAACGAAACGGGCGGGGATCGCTCCCCGCCCGCCGGCGCGGTCCGGGCCGGCTCAGAGCCCGTCGGTCACCACCGTGGTATAGGCGCCTTCCGGCTCCTTGGTGATGGCCGGGTTCTCCGGGGAGACGGCCGAGAGCAGCGTGTCCACCGTCTGGCGGTAGTCGGCCTCGTCCAGGGCCCCGGTCGAGCCCTCGGTCAGCTTGTTGATCTCGGTGACCTGGTAGAGCTGGTCCTCCAGCGTCATCGAGCCGGTCATGTCGTTGTCCACCACGATCTGCGCGGCTTCCTCGGGATTGGCGCGGGTATATTCCCAGCCCTTCATCGAGGCGCGGACGAACTTCTGCATCTTCTCGACGAAGGCCGGGTCGTCGAGGCTGTCCTCCAGCACGTAGAGCCCGTCCTCGAGCATGCCCACGCCCTCGTCGCGATAGTTGAAGACGGTCAATTCGTCCTCGGTCAGCCCGGCGCGCAGCACCTGGCCGTATTCGTTGTAGGTCATGGTGGAGATGCAGGCGGCCTGGTTCTGGATCAGCGGATCGACGTTGAAGGCCTGCTTGAGCACCTCGACGCCCTCGGCCCCGCCTTCGGTGGAATAGCCGAGCTTGGCCATCCAGGCGTAGAACGGATATTCGTTGCCGAAGAACCACACGCCCAGCGTCTTGCCGGGGAAGTCGGCGGTCGTCTCCACCCCGGCATCCTTGCGGCAGGTCAGCAGCAGGCCCGAGCCCTTGAAGGGCTGGGCGATGTTGACCAGCGCCACCCCGCGCTCGCGCGCCGCCAGGCCCGCCGCCATCCAGGTGGTGATCACGTCGGCGCCGCCGCCGGCGATCACCTGCTCGGGGGCGATGTCGGGGCCGCCCGGCTTGATCTCCACCGTCAGCCCCTCTTCCTCGTAGAAGCCCTTGGCCTGGGCCACGTAGTAGCCGGCGAACTGGCCCTGCGTCACCCATTTGAGCTGCAGCGTCACCGTGTTGTCCTGGGCCAGCGCCGCGCCGGCCGCCGAGAGGGCCATGGTTCCGGCCATTGCACCGATCAGTAGTGTCTTCATTCCCTGCTTCCCTTGAGTTTGGCTTGGTCTCATGCACCACGCACGGACGGATGCCAGAAGGTGACGCGCCGCTCGACCAGCGTGACCACCCCGTAAAAGACCGATCCCGCGACAGCCGCCACCGCGATCTCGGCCCACACCATGTCGACATTCATCCGGCCGACTTCGGTTGAGATCCGGAAGCCCATTCCCACTATGGGCGTCCCGAAGAACTCCGCTACGATTGCGCCGATCAAGGCCAGAGTCGAGTTGATCTTGAGGGCGTTGAATATGAAGGGCCCCGCAGCGGGAAGGCGCAGCTTCATAAGGGTTTGCCAGTAACCGGCGGCATAGGTGCGCATCAGGTCGCGCTCGATCGGCGTCGAGGCGTTGAGCCCGGCCACCGTGTTCACCAGCATGGGGAAGAAGGTCATGATCACCACCACGGCGGCCTTGGAGGGCCAGTCGAAGCCGAACCACATGACCATGATGGGGGCGACCCCGACGATGGGCAGCGCCGAGACCAGGTTGCCCAGCGGCAGAAGGCCCTGCTTGAGGAAGGGCGAGCGGTCGATCAGGATGGCCGCGACGAAGCCCGCCCCGCAGCCCAGCGCGTAGCCGATCAGCACCGCCTTGAGGAAGGTCTGCTGGAAATCGGCCCACAGCGTCGCCGCCGAGGCGGTGAGGCGCGCCCAGATCATCGAGGGCGGCGGCAGGATCACCTGCGGCACGTTGGCCCCGCGCGTCACCGCCTCCCAGATCACCAGGATCGACACGCCGAAGACGATGGGGATCAGCAGCCCCAGGCCGGACGAATCGCCGATGCCCGGGGCGAGGAACCGCGACAGCCGCTCCACGAACAGCCAGGCGAACAGCCAGGCGGCCGCCAGCGCCAGCCACACCATGGCCGGGGCCGGCGAGAAGACGGCGAGGCCGGTCAGCACCGCCACCGCCCCCAGCGCCGCCAGCGCCCCGTCGGCCCACAGCCCGATGGGCACAATGAGGCGCGCCAGCGTCACCGTGCCCAGCGCCAGGAACGCCTTGAGCAGCAGCGCCTGCTCGATGGGCCCCGACACGAGGGCGAAGCCCAGCCCGATCAGGCTGATGCCGCCGGCCACCAAAGCGAGGAAATATTGCAGCTGGCTCATGCCGGCCGCGCCCCCATCGCCCGGTTGACCAGCCGTTCCACCAGCCCCACGGCGGCCACCAGCAGCGCCGCCAGGATCGAGGCCACCACCAGCGCCGACCAGATCTGGGTGGTCTGGCTGTAATAGGAGCCGGCCAGCAGCCGGGCGCCCAGCCCCGCCACCGCCCCGGTGGGCAATTCGCCCACGATGGCGCCGACCAGGCTGGCCGCCACCCCCACCTTGAGCGAGGCGAACAGATAGGGCAGCGAGGCCGGCCAGCGCAGCTTGAAGAAGGTCTGGGCCGGGGTGGCGCTGTAGGTGTGCATCAGGTCGAGCTGGATCGCCTCGGGGCTGCGCAGCCCCTTCACCATGCCCACCGCCACCGGGAAGAAGCTGAGATAGGCCGAGATGATGGCCTTGCTCAGCAGCCGCGCCGGATCGGTTGGGATGCCCAGCGTGCCGGTGAAGATGTTGAAGCCGATGACCACGATCAGCGGCGCCAGCGCCAGGATCGGTATGGTCTGGCTGGCCACGATCCAGGGCATCAGCGAGCGGTTCATCGCCTCGTTGTGCACGATCAGCACCGCCAGCCCGATGCCCAGCAGCGAACCCAGCACGAAGCCCAGCGCCGTGGCCGAGAAGGTCACCCAGGCATGGAAGATCAGGCTGCGCGGCACGAAGGGCGACACCATGGCCGTGGCGTTCCACACCTCCCGCGCCACCTGGTGCGGCGCCGGCAGCACCGGCTTCTCCTGGCTCCAGGTGTCGAGGACGAACTGGGTGAAGGCCACGTTCTCCGTCCCCGCCCGCCGATAGACGTCGTTCTGCCACGGCGCGTTGAGGCCGATGGCTGCGGCGTACCAGACGACGAGCAGGGCGAGCAGGACGGTGGCGATGGGGAGGATGCGGTTCATGGCCATCCCCTCGCACCGGGCCGACTCCCTCTCCCCCGAAGGAGAGGTGAAGATGGAAAGGCCCGCCCCATCACACCACGTCCCCGTCATAGCTGTGCCCGGCCCGCAGCCCCTCGCGCACCCGCGCCGCGATCTCGAGGAATTCCGGCGTCTCGCGGATGTCGAGCGGCCGCTCGCGCGGCAGCCTGCTCTCGATCACGTCGGTCACCCGCCCCGGCCGCGGCGACATCACCACGATGCGCGTCGACAGGTAGACCGCCTCGGGAATGGAATGGGTGACGAAGCAGATGGTCTTGCCCGTCGCGTCCCACAGCTTCAGCAGCTCGGCGTTGAGATGGTCGCGCACGATCTCGTCCAGCGCCCCGAACGGCTCGTCCATCAGCAGCAGGTCGGCGTCGAAGGCCAGCGCCCGGGCGATGGAGGCGCGCTGCTGCATGCCGCCCGACAATTGCCAGGGATATTTCTTCTCGAAGCCGGAAAGGTTCACCAGCTCCAGCGTGCGGCGGATGCGCGCCGCCTGCTCGGCGGCCGGATAGCCCATGATCTCGAGCGGCAGCGCCACGTTCTTCTCGATGGTCCGCCAGGGATAGAGCGCCGGCGCCTGGAACACATAGCCATAGGCACGGTCCTTGCGGGCGTTCTCCGGCGTCTGCCCGTTCACCGTCAGCGTGCCGGAGGTGGGCCGCTCGAGATCGGCGATGGTGCGCAGGAAGGTGGTCTTGCCGCAGCCCGACGGCCCGATGAAGGAGACGAAGTCGCCCTTGTCGATGGTCAGGTTCACGTCGCTGAGCGCGACCACGTCCCCGTCATTGGTCTTGAAGGTCAGCCCGAGCCGGCTGGCCGACACCACCGCGGCGGGCGCCCGGTCTTGCGGCATGGAACTGGAAGCGGTCGTCGCGGACAATGGCAGGCCTTCCTAGCGGGTGTTTTCGATGAGTTCGGACAGGCGCCAGTGCCCCTCGCGCCACACCTCGGCGATCGCCCAGCCCTCGATCTCGTCCCAGGCCAGGCCGTAGTGGAGCGCATAGGGCGCATCGGCGCCGTTGTTCAGGCTGGCCAGTATCTCGGCCTCGCCCTCGGTCTGCATCAGCGTCTTGAGCTTGAGCCCCTCGAACCGTTCCTCCTGCGTGCCGGTCATGAAGTCGAAGGTCAGCCCCTCGCCCATGAAGTCGAGCGCCCCGCTCGCCCGCTGCCGCTCGTCCGCGATCAGGCGCTGCCACAGCGCCTGCATGTGCGGCATCCAGATTTCCCAGCCGCCGGGCGGGTCCTCGGCATGGGGGTGGCCGGCATAGAGCTGGCGCACCACGTCTATCGGGGCGTCCGCCGCGCCCGCCGGCATCGCCGCCAGCATCAGGGCGGCGCTCGCAAGGGCCAGCCGCCGCATCACACCCCCGTCGCCGGAATGCCGGTGCGCTCCACCTTGCGCGGCGCCACGATCTCCTTCCACTGGCTCAGCGCCCGGTTCACCGGGTTCCGTGCCTCGCGCGCCACGAACCGGCCATGGCCCGGCTCGGCCTTCACCTCGTTCTCGATCACCGACACCTTGCCGCGCGACAGCACGAAGCGGGGCAGGCCGGTCACCTCGAACCCTTCGAACACGTTGTAGTCGATCACCGATTGCTGGCTGGCCGCCGAGATGGTCTTCTTCCGCGCGGGGTCCCACACCACCAGGTCCGCATCGGCCCCCACCATCACCGCGCCCTTCTTGGGATAGAGGTTGAGGATCTTGGCGATATTGGTCGAGGTCACCGCCACGAACTCGTTCGGCGTCAGCCGCCCGGTATTGACCCCGGCGGTCCACAGCACCGGCAGCCGGTCCTCCAGCCCGCCCGTGCCGTTGGGGATCTTGGCGAAATTGCCCGCCCCGAAGCGCTTCTGCTCGGTGGTGAAGGCGCAGTGGTCGGTGGCGACGCAGGACAGCGAGCCCGATTGCAGCCCCGCCCACAGCGAATCCTGGTGCGCCTTGTTGCGGAAGGGCGGCGACATCACCCGCCGCGCCGCATGGTCCCAGTCGGGGTTGAAATATTCGCTCTCGTCCAGCGTCAGGTGCTGGATCAGCGGCTCGCCATAGACCCGCATGCCCTTCTGCCGCGCCCGGCGGATCGCCTCGTGCGCCTGCTCGCAGCTCACATGCACCACATAGAGCGGCACCCCCGCCATGTCGGCCAGCATGATGGCGCGGTTGGTGGCCTCGCCCTCCACCTCGGGCGGGCGCGAATAGGCATGCGCCTCCGGCCCGGTATTGCCCTCGGCCAACAGCTTGGCGGTCATCGCCGCCACCACGTCGCCGTTCTCGGCATGCACCAGCGGCAGCGCCCCCAGCGCCGCGCAGCGCTGGAAGCTGGCGAACATCTCGTCGTCGTTCACCATCAGCGCGCCCTTGTAGGCCATGAAATGCTTGAAGCTGGTGATGCCGCGGTCCACCACCTGCGCCATCTCCTCGAACACCTGCTCGCCCCACCAGGTGATGGCCATGTGGAAGGAATAGTCGGCCGAGGCCTTGCCGGTCTTGTTGTCCCACATCGAGAGCGCTTCGAGCAGGCTCTGCTCGGGGTTGGGCAGGCAGAAATCCACCACCATGGTGGTGCCCCCCGCCAGCCCCGCCCGCGTGCCGCTCTCGAAATCGTCGGCCGAATAGGTGCCCATGAACGGCATTTCGAGATGCGTATGCGGATCGATGCCCCCCGGCATCACGTAGCAGCCCGTGGCATCGAGGCTGTCGTCCCCCGCCAGCCCCTGCCCGATCTCGACGATCGCGCCGCCCTCGATCCTCACATCCGCCTTGTAGCTGAGATCGGCGGTGACGATGGTGCCGTTCCTGATGACTGTGCTCATGATGCGTTCCCTGTCGTGAAGGCACTTCCGTCGGATCGTGCCGGTATCGAAGCCCTTGCGCCATCCGAGGCGCGGACCCCTCCCGTTCCTCTCCCCGAGGGGGAGAGGAACGGGAGGCCCAGCCCCGAAACGCATGCCGGACCATTCTTCTCCCCCTCGGGGAGAGGGTGGCGCGCAGCGCCGGATGAGGGGGCCTGCCAACCCATCCGTCTCACTCCACGATCTCCGCCGTCTCCAGCACGGCGTGGAACAACACGTCCGCCCCCGCCGCCGCCCATGCGGGGGAGATGTCCTCCGCCTCGTTGTGGCTCAGCCCGCCCACGCAGGGGCACATGATCATGGTGGCGGGCGCCACCCTGGCGGCCCAGCAGGCGTCGTGCCCGGCGCCGGAGATGATGTCCATGTGCGAATAGCCCAGCTTCTCCGCCGCCGCCCGCACCCGGCCCACCAGGGTGGGATCGAAGGTGACGGGGTCGAAATGGCCCACCGCCTCGACCGCGCAGCCCACCCCGATCCCGGCGCAGATCTCGGCGGCGCGCCTTTCGATCGTCGCCCGCATCCGGTCCAGCTTGGCCTGCTCGGGGGTGCGGATGTCCACGGTGAACACCACCGTGCCCGGCAGCACGTTGCGCGAATTGGGCGAGAACTGCACCTGGCCCACCCCGCCCACGGCGCCCGGCTGCTCGCTCATGGCCACCGCCTGCACCATCTCGATGATGCGCGCCATGGCCAGCCCGGCATTGACGCGCATGTCCATCGGCGTCGAGCCGGTATGCGCCTCCTTGCCGGTCAGGGTGAATTCCAGCCACCACAGCCCCTGGCAATGGGTGACCACCCCGATCTGCCGCTCCTCGGCCTCGAGGATCGGCCCCTGCTCGATATGGTATTCGAAATAGGCGTGCATCCGGCGCGCGCCCACCTCCTCCTCGCCCACCCAGCCGATGCGCTCCAGCTCGTCGCCGAAGCGCTTGCCCTCGAGGTCCCGGCGGTCATAGGCGTAGTCGAGCGTGTGGACGCCCGCGAACACGCCCGAGGCCAGCATGGCCGGGGCGAAGCGCGCCCCTTCCTCATTGGTCCAGTTGGTGACGACGATGGGGTGCCGGGTCTTGATGCCGAGATCGTTCAGCGAGCGCACCACCTCGAGCCCGGCCAGCACCCCCAGCACCCCGTCATACTTGCCCCCGGTCGGCTGGGTGTCGAGATGCGAGCCGATATAGACCGGCAGCGCCTCCGGATCGGTCCCCGGCCGCGTCATGAACATGGTGCCCATCCTGTCGACGCCCATGGAGAGCCCCGCTTCCTCGCACCAGCGCCGGAACAGCTCGCGCCCCTCCTTGTCGCTGTCGGTCAGCGTCTGCCGGTTGTTGCCCCCGGCGATGCCCGGCCCGATCCTGGCCATCTCCATCAGGCTCTCCCAGAGCCGGTCGCCGTTGATGCGCAGATTTTCGCCGGGGGAGGTCATGGGCAGTGCTCGTCGGTTTGCTGGCAACGAAAGGCCCCGCCGTCGCGTCGCGGCGCGTGGCGGGGCCGAAAGGATCGGCGGAGGGCGCCGGGGCGCCTCTCCATGCCGGAGAGGCGGGGAAGGGTCAGCGGTTTCTGCGGGACGCTGACCATGGCCGCCTACTTCAGGCTCGGGAAGGTGAATTCCGCCCCGCCCTTGATGCCGGCGGGCCAGCGGGTGGTGACGGTCTTGAGCCGCGTATAGAAGTGGATGCCCTCCGGCCCGTAGATGGAATGGTCGCCGAACAGGCTGCGCTTCCAGCCGCCGAAGGAGTGGTAGGCCACCGGCACCGGGATCGGCACGTTGACGCCCACCATGCCCACCTCGATCTTGTCGGCGAATTCCCGCGCCGCGTCGCCGTCGCGGGTGAAGATCGCCGTGCCGTTGGCATACTCGTGGCCGTGGATGAGCTCGACCGCCTCCTGGAAGCTGTCGGTGCGCACCACCGACAGCACCGGCCCGAAGATCTCGTCCCGGTAGATGCTCATCGCGGGCGTCACGTGGTCGAACAGCGTGCCGCCGACGAAATAGCCGTTCTCGTAGCCCTGCAGCGTGAAGCCGCGGCCGTCCACCACCAGCCTCGCGCCTTCCTCGACCCCCTTGTCGATATAGGAGAGGATCCTGTCGCGATGCGCCCCGGTCACCACCGGGCCCATCTCGGCCTCGCGGTCGGTGGCCGGGCCGATCTTCAGCGCCTCGACCCTGGGCTTGAGCTTTTCCACCAGCGCGTCGGCCGTCTGCTGCCCCACCGGCACCGCCACCGAGATGGCCATGCAGCGCTCCCCGGCCGAGCCGTAGCCGGCGCCCATCAGCGCGTCCGCCGCCTGGTCCAGGTCGGCGTCGGGCATGATCACCATGTGGTTCTTGGCCCCGCCCAGCGCCTGCACGCGCTTGCCCGCCCTGGTGCCGCGCTGGTAGACATATTCGGCGATCGGGGTGGAGCCGACGAAGCTCACCGCCCTGATGTCGGGATGGTCGAGAATGGCGTCCACCATCTCCTTGTCGCCGTGCACGATATTGAGCACGCCCTCGGGCAGCCCCGCCTCCATGAACAGGTTCCAGGCCAGCAGCGACGCCGACGGGTCGCGCTCGGAGGGCTTGAGGATGAAGCTGTTGCCGCAGGCGATGGCCGCCGGATACATCCACATCGGCACCATGGCCGGGAAGTTGAACGGGGTGATGCCGGCCACCACGCCCAGCGGCTGGCGGTCCGAATAGGAATCGATGCTCGGCCCCACATTGCGGCTGAACTCGCCTTTCAAGAGATGCGGGATGCCGCAGGCGAAATCCACGCAGTCGATGCCGCGCGCCACCTCGCCCAGCGCGTCGTCGTGCACCTTGCCGTGCTCCTTGGAGATCTCGCGGGCCAGATCGTCGGCATATTGGTCGAGCAGCGCCTTGAACTTGAACAGCACCCGCGCCCGCTTCATCGGCGGGGTGTTGCCCCAGGCGGTCTGCGCGGTCCTGGCGCTCTCCACCGCCGCGTTCAGCTCCTCGACGGTGGACAGCGGCAATTCGGCCGTCTGCTCGCCCGTCGCCGGGTTGAACACCGGCACCCGGCGGGCGGAGGAGGAGACGTAGCGCTTGCCGGCGACGGCGTTCTCGATCACCTGCATCATGCGATGCTCCTCAGCGCGGCGCGCACCGCATCGATCAGCTCGCCGATCTGGCTCTCGGTGATGATCAGCGGCGGCGACAGGGCGATGATGTCCCCGGTGGTGCGGATCAGGTAGCCCGCCTCATAGGCCTTGAGGAAGGCCGAGAAGGCCCGCTTGGTCGGCTGGCCGGCGATCGGCTCCAGTTCGATCGCCCCCACCAGCCCGATATTGCGGATGTCGATGACGTGCCTCTCGCCCTTGAGCGAGTGCAGCGCGTCCTCCCACGCCCTGGCCAGCGCCGCCCCGCGGGTCAGCAGCCCTTCTTCCTTGTAGGTCTCCAGCGTCGCCAGCCCCGCCGCCGAGGCGATCGGATTGCCCGAATAGGTATAGCCGTGGAAGAACTCGATCAGGTGCTCCGGCCCGGTCATGAAGGTGTCGTGGATCTCCGCCGACACCAGCACCGCCCCCATGGGGATGACGCCGTTGGTCAACCCCTTGGCCGTCACCATGATGTCGGGCGTGACCCCGAAATAATCCGCCGCGAAGGGCGTGCCCAGCCGCCCGTAGCCGGTGATCACCTCGTCGAAGATCAGCAATATGCCGTGCTTTTTGGTGATCTCGCGCAGCCGCCTGAGATAGCCCGGCGGCGGGATCAGCACCCCGGTCGAGCCGGCCACCGGCTCGACGATCACCGCCGCGATGGTGGAGGGATCGTGCAGCGTCACGATGCGCTCCAGCTCGTCCGCCAGCTCCACCCCGTGCTGCGGTTCGCCCCGGGAAAAGGCGTTGCGCGCGAGGTCGTGCGTATGCGGCAGGTGGTCGACGCCGGTGAGCAGCGTGCCGAACATCTTGCGGTTGGCCACGATCCCGCCCACCGAGATGCCGCCGAAATTCACCCCGTGATAGCCCCGTTCCCGCCCGATCAGGCGGAAGCGGCCGCCCTCGCCCCGGGCGCGGTGATAGGCCAGCGCCACCTTGAGCGCCGTCTCCACCGATTCCGAGCCGGAATTGGTGAACAGCACGTGGTCCAGCCCCGCCGGCGCGATGTCGACGATGCGGTTGGCCAATTCGAACGCCTTGGGATGGCCCATCTGGAAGGCCGGCGCATAGTCGAGCTCCGCCGCCTGCCGGCCGATGGCCTCGACGATCTTGGGTCGCGCATGCCCGGCATTGACGCACCACAGCCCCGCCGTGCCGTCCAGCACCTGCCGGCCGTCGCTGGTGGTGTAGTGCATGTCCTTGGCCGCGACGAACAGGCGCGGGCTTTTCTTGAATTGCCGGTTTGCCGTAAACGGCATCCAGAAGGCGCTGAGATCGTTCGGCGCGACTGCGGATGATGTGGACACGGAACCCTCGCTCCCGATGACTTTGCTGGTTTCCTTTTGGCTCTTGACGTGGGAACGTGAACCCAAGAAATTTTGACCAGTTGGAAAAATGTTACCACGGACACACATTCCCGCAAGGCGAAAATGACCGCGAAAAAGTCGAAGGCCGCCGACCCCGCGACCCTGCCGGCCCGGCGCCAGCACAAGGCCGATGCCCGGGCCGCCAAGAGCCATCCGCCGGCCAAGCCCCGGCCGCTCACGCGCATCCAGCGGGAAAAGCAGGACATCATCCTCGAGGCGGCGCTGGAAGTGTTCTCGCTGCACGGCTTCCGCGGCGCCACCATCGACCAGATCGCCGAGGTGGCGGGGATGAGCAAGCCCAACCTGCTCTACTACTTCCCCCGCAAGGAGGAGATTCACCGCCGCCTGATCTCCGAGCTGCTGGTCACCTGGCTGGCGCCGCTGCGCGAGATGGACGAGGCCGGCGATCCCTTCACCGAGATCCGCTCCTATATCCGCCGCAAGCTGGAGATGGCGCGCGATTTCCCCCGCGAGAGCCGGCTGTTCGCCAACGAGATGCTGCAGGGCGCCCCGCGCATCATCGAGATGATCGAGGTCGATCTCAAGAACCTGGTGGACGAGAAGGCCAAGGTGCTGCTGAGCTGGATGGACCAGGGCAAGCTCGCCCGCACCGATCCCTACCACCTCATCTTCTCCATCTGGGCCACCACCCAGCACTATGCCGATTTCGACGTGCAGGTGCGGGCCGTGCTCGGCCCCGGCCGCAACGGCGAGGGCCGCTTCGAGGATGCCGCCCGCTATCTCGAGCAGCTGTTCATGCACGGTCTCACCCCGCGGCCCCGCCCGGGCCTCGCCCGCTCCGGCCCTTAGGGGGAGGGGAGCAACAGCCGCTGATTCCGTTCGCGCGCGAACGGCTCCGGTTGCATCGACAGTCACCCGCTGTGTTTGGCTTGCCGAGGCGTTCGGCCCGTCGCCCCCTCGCCCTGTGGGGGAGAGGTGAAGGGCGCTACGCGGTCTATTGGCTTGAATGTCGATTGACCCGGTGGTTGGCTCGGGCGCTTGGAAGGCATTGCCCCCCTCTCTGCTCCCCTCCCCCGAGGGCAGGGCGGGGGTGTCGGACCATCAACGGAAACCTTGCCGGCGCGGCGCACGAAAACGGAATCCGCCGCCCCTGCGACACCCCTCCTTAACCCGTGCCCGCCATGCTGCGTCCATCGCCCGTTGCAGGAAGCCGCCGTGTCCCCCTCCAAGCCCGAAAGCCCGGCCCCGCTCGACTGGCGCTGGCTCTTGGCCCTCTGGGCCGTCGCCGCGGCCACGCTGGTGGTGCGCAGCCTTGTCGCCGAAACCGGCCGGCCGCTCTTCGCCGATACCGACGATGCCATGCGCATGGTGGTGGTGCGCGATTTCCTGGCCGGGCAGGGCTGGTACGACCTGGTCCAGCACCGGCTCAACACGCCCTTCGGCGCCGAGATCCACTGGTCGCGCCTGGTCGATCTGCCGCTGGCGCTGCTGCTCTCCGCGCTCACCCCGCTGCTCGGGGCCGATACGGCGCTGCTGGCCGCCGGCACCGTCTGGCCGCTGCTGCTGCTCGGCGTGCTGCTCTATCTCAGCGCCCGCACCACGCTCGAGCTGGTGGGGCCCGAGGGCCTGCTGCCGGCCCTGGTGCTGCCCGTGCTCAGCCCGGCCATCCTCGCCGAGTTCACCCCCGGGCGCGTCGATCATCACAACGTCATCATCCTCTTCACCCTCGCCACGCTCTGGGCCAGCCTCGTGGCCCTGCGCCGGCCGGGCTTCGCCTGGCTGGCGGGCCTCGTCGCCGCCACCGCGCTCGCCGTCGCCATCGAGGCCATACCCCTGGTGGTCGCCGCCATCCTGGCCTTCGGCATCGCCTATGTGGCCGATCCGGCCCGCGCCGGCGCCATGGGGCGCTTCGGCCTGGCGCTGGGCGGCGGGCTCGCCCTGCATCTGGCGCTGGCCCGCCCGCCCGCCCGCTGGCTAGAGGCGGCCTGCGACATGCTCTCGCCGGTCTATGTGCTGGCGGGGCTGCTGGTCGGGGCGGCCTATCTCCTCGTCGCGCTCCTGCCGGCGCCGCGCCGCGCCCCGGTCCGCCTGCTCCTGCTCGCCGCGCTGGGCCTTGCCGCCGCCGCCGCGGTCGTCTTCGCCTATCCGCAATGCCTTGCCGGCCCCTATGGCGATCTCGATCCCTGGCTGCAGCGCAACTGGATCGCCGCCATCGTCGAGGCCAAGCCCTGGCATGCCTCGCTCGCCGAGCTGCCCGCCTATGCCCTCGCCGTCGGCGTGCCGGCCTTCCTGGCCATGGCCGTCGTGCTCTTCGCCCTGTGGCGCGATGCGCGGCATCGCCTCGGCTGGCTGGTGCTGCTGGTGTTCCTGGCGCTCGCCACCGCCATCATGCTGGCCCAGGTGCGCGGGGCGCGCCTCGTGGTCATGCCCGCCGTGCCGGCCGCCGCCTGGCTCATCGTCATGGCCCGCCGCGCCTATCTGCGCCGCGCCTCCGCCGCCTCCGTCGCCGGCCTGGTCGGCGGCTGGCTGGCCTTTTCCGGCGTCATCCTCGCCACCCTGGTGGGCCTCACCGTCAATGCCCTGCCCGCCGGCCGCCCGCAGGTGGTCCAGCAGGCCCGCGCCAGCAAGCTGCCCTGCCTGCTCGATGCCGCCTTCGCCGATCTGCGCGCCCTGCCGCCCGAGCGCGTCATGGCGCCCATCGATCTCGGCTCCCATCTCCTGCTCGAAACCCCGCACGAAGTGGTCGCCGCGCCCTATCACCGCAACGAGGCCGGCGTGCTCGACGCCTTCCGCTTCTTCAACCGCCCGGTGGAGGAGGCGCGGGCCATCGCCGTCCGCCGCGGCCTCGGCCTCGTCGTCACCTGCCCGGCCATGCCCGAGATGCAGGGCGTCGGCACCCGGGAAACCCCGGCCCTGGTCGACCTGCTCGCCGCCGGCACCCCGCCCGGCTGGCTCGCCGAAGTCCCCGCCCCCGGCCCCCTCAGGGTCTACGCGGTCATGCCCTAAGGCAATTCACGCCCGAACGGATTCGGCGGTTGTCTGCTCCCTCCCCGCTCGGGAGCGAAGGAACCGTTTCCTTCGGGCCGTGAAGCGTACCGTGAACCGGTGCGAACCCCACCGGTCCCCAAAAACCCTATCCCAGCCCCAGTTCCGCCCGCAGCTTGCGGGTCAGCTTCGCCGCCACCAGCCGGTGCGCCTCCACGATGTAGGATTTGATCTCGTCCTCGCTGAGCGGGCTCGGATGCGAGATCGCCACCCAGCCCGCCCGCGCGAAATAGGGCGCCGGGCGGATGCCCTCGAGCTCGGTCAGCAGGTCATAGGCCATGTCGGAGACCTTGAGCCAGACCTCGCCCGGGTCGCGGTCGAGCAGGCAGAACACCCTGCCGCCGACCTTGGCCACCGAATCGTCCCGCCATTGCCGCACCAGCGTCGCCGCCGGAAGCGACAGCACGAAGCGCTCGAACGGCTCGCGGCGCATGATGGGCGGGTGGGGCGTGCTCAACGATGACAGTCCGCTAGCGAATAGGGGTTCTGATGCTACGAATATGACGCTCCGGCGTGAACCGGAGCTGCAAAGTGCTGACGTGGCTTTACTGTGCCGTCCGCCGGGAATACTGGCGCTATTCTGCCGCCACGCCGAGCCCGATCGGGCAGCTCACCCCCGTGCCGCTGAGCCCGCAATAGCCGTTGGGGTTCTTGGCCAGGTATTGCTGGTGGTAGGTCTCGGCATAGTAGAACGGGCCGGCCGGGGCGATCTCGGTGGTGATGGGCCCGAGCCCCCGCGCGCTCAGCGCCGCCTGGTAGGCGGCCCGGCTCCTCTCGGCGGTCTCGGCCTGCTGCGGCGTGGTGGTGTAGATGGCCGAACGGTATTGCGTGCCCACATCGTTGCCCTGGCGCATGCCCTGGGTGGGGTCGTGCTCCTCCCAGAAGGTCTTGAGCAGGGTTTCGAGGCCGATGGCCTCGGGGTCGTAGACCACCTTGACGATCTCGGTGTGGCCGGTGCGGCCCGAGCAGACCTCCTCATAGGTGGGGTTGGGCGTGTGCCCGCCTTGGTAGCCCACCGCCGTCACGATCACGCCCGGCAGCCGCCAGAACAGCCGTTCGGCGCCCCAGAAGCAGCCGAGGCCGAAATGGATCGTCTGCGCGCCGGCGGGGTAGGGGCCCTTGAGCTTCTGCCCGTTGACGAAATGGTCGCCGGCCACGGCCATTGCCGTAGTGCGGCCCGGCAGGGCCTCCCCGGCCGTGGGCAGGCTCGTCGGCTTGCTGCGCAAGAACATCGGTCTCTCCTTTCGAACCTCTAGATCTGTTCGGCGCGCAGGAACCCGTCCCGCCGCCGCTTGCGGCCCGCCAGCGCCAGCGCGATCCCCGGCACGCCCAGCACGGCGAAGGCCGGATAGCTCAAAAGCGCCGCCAGCATCGCGTCCAGCAGGTCGGCGAAGAAGCGGCTGTCGAAAAAGCCCTGCACCGCCTCGAGGCTGCCTGCATGCACCTGCGTCCAGGCCTGGCTCAGGCTGGTAAAGGCAAGTCTATTGGCGGCCAGTGACTTGGTTCCGTCGACGACGAGCAGTATCAGCGCCAGCCCGATCAGCCAGGTGCCCAGTATTCTCAAGACAAGCCGCATCCACGCATCCTGTGCCGGCCCCCGCACCCTTGTGGCACGCCCACCCGTCCCCCACAAGATGGCACCCCCCCGCCCCAAAACAATCCCCGCCACGTCGAAGTGATCCCTTGCGCCGCATGTCGCGATGAGTATATTGCGCCACGCTCGCGACGGCCCGAATGGCCGACGGCCGCCGGTTCAGGACCGGGCCAGGGCGATGCGGAGAGATGGCCGAGTGGTCGAAGGCGCACGCCTGGAAAGTGTGTAGGCGGGGAACCGTCTCGAGGGTTCGAATCCCTCTCTCTCCGCCA
>Ga0065721_10049222_pt1 | contig 41244 bp, 38 predicted proteins | sample Mesricmetagenome_FD_59108 | JGI IMG/M metagenome (GOLD analysis project Ga0065721, IMG submission 59108) | Mesophilic microbial community from rice straw/compost enrichment Sample: eDNA_1 v2 (version 2) | ecosystem: Engineered > Solid waste > Grass > Composting > Bioreactor | place: USA: Davis... | reverse complement strand
GCCGTGACGGTCACCCCTCGCGACGACTCGCGCCGCAAGCGGCCCACCCTCGAAGCCGTAGCTCGGCGCGCCTTCGTCGCCAAATCCACCGCCTCGCGAGCACTCCGCGGAGACCTGCGCATCGCCGCGGACACACGGCGCCGCGTCACGGAGGTCGCCCTCGAGCTCGGCTACGACCCGCTCGTCGCAGCGCCGCGGTCAGGAGTTGCGGGCATCGTCTCCGCATCAGGCATGGACGACTCGTTCAGCGACCCGTTCCACATGGACATCGTCTCCGGCATCGCGGAGGGGCTCAGCACCATGGGCATGGGGCTGCTCTTCGTTCCGCGCGCCGGTGCGCCGGGCCATGACGACGTGGTCTCTCGCATTCCCCTCGACGTGTGCTTCCTGCTCCACGGCTTCTCGACGTACAGCAGCACTCGCGCCTCGCTCGAGCGCCGCGGCATCCCCGTGCTGGTCATCGAGGCCGAACCCGGCGACCCCGCCCCCACCGTCGTCACCAATGAGCGGCAGGCTTACCGAGACCTCATGGACATGCTCTACGCAGCGGGTCATCGAGGCGTGGGCGTGGTGTCGCTGCCCATCTCGCATCACCGACCCAACCGTGGATTCGTCGAACTCAGCGACTTCAGCACGGTCGAGGTCATCCCCACCCGCGATCGCCTCGAGGTCATGGCCGCAGCCGGGCTGCGCGCGGAGGCGATCTTCGAGACGACGCGCTCACTTGAGGACGAGGGAGAGCTCGCCGCCCAAGCGTTCCTCGCCCGCCCGACGCTGCCAACAGCAATCGTGTGCCATTCAGATGTCCTCGCGGTGGGTGTGGTCACGGCGCTCAGGGATGCCGGGGTGAGGATTCCCGAGGACGTCTCTGTCACGGGCTTCGACGGACTCGACATCCCGCTGCTGGCCCCGCTCGTGCTCGCCACCGTGTTCCAGGACGGCTACGAGAAGGGCCGGCTCCTCGCCGACGAGGCACGCAGGCTCCTCACGGGCGCCCCGCTGCACCAAGCTGAGCTGTACATGACAGCGAGAGTCGGGACCAGCGTCGGGCCGCCGCGAAGGGGACAGGCGACGCGATGACCAGACCCAAGCCCACGCTGCGCATGGTCGCCGCCCGCGCAGGAGTGGCACCGTCCACCGCGTCGCTCATCATGCGCGGAGAGGGGCGCTTCTCCCACGAGACCGTCTCTCGCGTGCTGGCCTCGGCTCGCGACCTCGGCTACGCCTCCGGCGCGGCGCCGGCGTGGCCGCTCGCGCCCGGGTCCACCAACATCGCCGGCGTGGTCGCCTACACCCCGGCACATGGCACGCTGCGCGACCCGCACTCGCTTGACGTCACTCGCGGCCTCCACCGCACGCTCGCCCAGCACGCGATCGCGCTCATGCTGCTCCCGCCGATCCACAACCACCGCTTCGACGAGGTGTTCGCTGCGATGCCGCTCGACATCGTGTTCCTGCTCACCACCCCCGAGGACACCACGGCCGTGCGGCAGGCCGCAGCGGAGCGAGGCGTCGTGGTCGCCCACCTCGAAAGCGGTGGGCCGCAGGCGCCCCCTCCCATGGTTGAGGTCGACGACATCCCGCCCATGCAAGACGTTGCCCGCCACCTGCTGTCGCTTGGCCACAGCACCGTCGCGGCGATCACGCTGCGCCACTCGAGCGTGCTGCGCTCGGGACTCGTCGAGCCGCCGCCCTATGAGCAGATCGAGAACCTCGTGGTGCGTGGACGGCTGGAAGGACTTGCGCTCGGCGGGCTGCCGCCTCGCTACGTGTTCGAGACCGCGCATGCCTCTGCGGCTGAGGCCGTCGAGGGCGCCAAGCTGCTCATGCGGCTCGAGCCGCGGCCCACGGCGATCGTGTGCTTCTCCGACACGCTTGCGGAAGGCGCCATCACGGGAGTTCGCGAGTTGGGGCTGCGAGTTCCAGAAGATGTTTCCGTCACCGGATATGACGCGACGCCCATCCCGTCGCTGGCGCCGCATCGGCTCACCTCCGTGCATCAAGACGGGGTGGTAAAAGGCGACCTATTGGCCCGAATCGGCCTTGCGCTGCGCGCCGGAGAGGCCGCCCCGCGCGCCCGTCTCGAGACCTTCTTTCTCGAGGGAACCACCACCGGTCCCGCACCGTTGGGCATGTAGACGGCCTGGACTTAGGCGAGAATCAGATGTCTATACTCTGTGCCGACACGGGCGACGCCGCCATTGTCTCTCCCCCATTCCCAAGAGAACGAGATCTTCGTGACTATCAACCGCCCGCTGCGCGTTGCCATTGTTGGCGCCGGCCCCGCAGGCACGTACGCCGCCGACATTCTCAGCAAGCAGGGACTCGATGTGTCGATCGACATCATCGAAAGGCTGCCCGCTCCGTTCGGCTTGGTGCGTTATGGAGTCGCCCCTGACCACCCGCGAATCAAGCAGATCGTTGTGGCGCTCGCGAACATTCTTGGGCGCGGGGACATTCGCCTTCTCGCCAATGTCAATGTGGGCACCGACCTCACTCTCGAGGACCTGCGCGAGCACTACGACGCGGTGATCTTCGCAACCGGCTCTTTCTACGACGCCGACCTCAACATCCCTGGTATCGATCTGGAAGGCTCATACGGAGCGGCCGACTTCGTGTCGTGGTACGACGGCCACCCGGACGTGCCGCGGACGTGGCCGCTCGAGGCCAAGGAAGTCGCGATCTTCGGCGTGGGAAATGTCGCTCTCGATGTCGCGCGAATTCTCGCCAAGCACCCTGAGGATCTGCTTCCCACGGAAATTCCCGCGAACGTTTATGAGGGTCTCAAGAAGTCGCCCGTCACGGACGTTCACGTCTTTGGCCGACGCGGTCCCGCCCAGGTGAAGTTCTCGCCTCTTGAGCTCCGCGAGCTGGGCCACGTTCCGGACGTCGACATCGTCGTGTACCCCGAGGACTACGACTTCGATGAGGGCTCGATGGCCGCGATCGAGGCGAGCCACCAGACCAAGCAGGTGGTGAAGACCCTCACCGACTGGACGCTGCGCGAGCCCGGAAACGCCTCTCGCCGCATTCACCTGCACTTCCTCAAGGCTCCCCACGAGGTGATTGGCGAAGACGGCAAGGTGGTTGGCGTGCGCGTTGAGCGTACCGCTCTCAACGGCGACGGCACCGTAAGCGGCACCGGCGAGTACATCGACTACCCGGTGCAGGCCGTGTACCGCGCCGTCGGCTACTGGGGAACGCCCATCGACGGCGTGCCATTCGACGACGCCAAGGGAGTCATCCGCAACGTCGAGGGTCGCGTGGTCGACGAGTCCGGCACCCCGGTCCCCGCCTTCTACACGACCGGCTGGATCAAGCGCGGTCCCGTTGGCCTCATCGGCCACACCAAGTCCGATGCCGCGGAGACCATCGCCCACCTCGTTGAGGACGCGGAGCAGCTGTTCGCGAATTCGCAGGCTGGCCCCGAGCAGCTCAGCCCCGACAACCTGCTGCGCACGCTCCGCGAGCGCGGCGTGCCCGTGGTGCAGTGGCGCGATTGGGAGGTGCTCGACGCTCACGAGCGCTCGCTCGGCGAGCCCGAGGGTCGCGAGCGCATCAAGGTGGTCCCCCGCGAGGAGATGACGGACATCGCCCTGCGCCGCGTCGTCTCCTAGTCCCGCGACCGCTCGACGCTCGACCCTGACCCGGCTGCAGCGTCGGGCCAGCAAGAACGCTCCGCACGGATGAAGTGACGGGAGTGACGGATGGGGCGAAGAACACTGCCCGACGCTGTCACACCTGTCACTTTCGTCTCACCTGCCGTGCGGAGCGTCCGGGCGAGGGCTTGCGGTTCGCCGCGCCGTGCTGCGTGGGAACCCAAGCGCCGCGCCGGTCCGTTCCTACAATGACCACGGTTGAACAGGAGGGCTAGTGGGCAAGTCGTACTACAACGGTCTGAAGACCTTTGGTCTGTTCATGGGGATGTGGGTGATCCTGCTCGGCATCGGCATGGTGGTGGGCGACGGCGCTTACCTGTGGGCGTTCGGGCTGGTCGCTCTGGCGACGACCGCGTACGGCTACTGGAACTCGGCGAGCCTCGCGCTCAGGGCGATGCACGCCCGCCCCGTCACCGAGGTCGAGCAGCCCGCGATGTACCGCATCGTGCACGAGCTGTCGCGCGAGGCCAACCAGCCCATGCCCGCGCTGTACATTTCGCCCACCGACGCCCCCAATGCGTTCGCGACGGGCCGCAACCCCAAGAACGCCGCGGTGTGCTGCACCACCGGCATCCTCGCGATCCTCGACGAGCGCGAGCTGCGCGGCGTGCTGGGCCACGAGCTGCAGCACGTCTACAACCGCGACATCCTCATCAGCGCGGTCGCTGCCGCGTTCGCCGGCATCATCACGATCATCGCGAACATGGTGTTCTACATCGGCGGCCGCAGCCGCAACAGCCCGTTCGGCCTCATCGGATTGCTGGCCGTGCTGATCCTCGCGCCCATCGCGGCGACGCTCATCCGCCTCGCGATCTCGCGCAGCCGCGAGTACGAGGCCGACCGCTCTGGCGCCGCACTCACGGGCGACCCCATGGCGCTCGCGTCGGCGCTGCGCAAGCTCGAGAGCGGCACCAAGGCGCGACCGCTGCCCCAAGAGCCCAAGCTCGAGAACGTCAGCCACATGTTCATCGCCAACCCGTTCCGGGGCGAGGGCATCGCGAAGCTGTTCAGCACCCACCCGCCCATGGCCGAGCGCATCTCGCGACTCGAGGACATGGCGCAGGGCGGCATCTATCGCGGCTGATCGCGGTCACCACGTAGTTGGCGCAACAGGGCAGGCCGGCGAGGGTTACGAGATCAGGTGAGCCAGCGTCGGGCAATGATCCCTAGCGGTAGTTGACGAACTGGAGGTCGGTGTCGACGTCCGCGTTCTTGAGCAGTGCGATGGTCGCCTGGAGGTCGTCGCGAGACTTGGAGCTCACGCGCAACTCGTCGCCCTGGATGATCGCCTTGACGGACTTGGGGCCCTCGTCGCGAACGAGCTTGGTGAGCTTCTTCGCGGTCTCCGAGGTGATGCCCTCCTTGATCTCCGCGACCAGGCGGAACTCCTTGCCGGAAGGCTGCGGCTCTCCATACTCGAGCGACTTCAGGGAGATGCCGCGCTTGGCGAGCTTGGCGATGAACACATCGAGCACCGCCTTGACCCGCTCGGGGGAGTTCGCCTTCATGAGGACGGCCTCTCCCGAGAACTCGATCGACGCGCCAACGCCCTTGAAGTCGTAGCGCTGCGCGATTTCCTTCTGCGCCTGGTTGAGCGCGTTGTCGACCTCTTGACGGTCAACCTTGCTCACCACATCGAAGCTGCTGTCGCCGGCCATGGCCTGCTCCCTTCCTGACGGGGACGCGAGTTCGCGCCCAGGGTCAACATCTTGCTATCCTTCCATGCGCGCCGCTTGCTCTTGCAGGCGCCGCGAGGCGGGTTACCCGAGCGGCCAAAGGGGGCTGACTGTAAATCAGCTGCGAGAGCTACGGGGGTTCGAATCCCTCACCCGCCACGGATGCGGTCCGGCGCCCTAGCGTCGGGCCGTTTTCGTTTCTCCGGCTCCAGCGCCCATCGGAACGCTCCGCACGGACGATGGGACGCATGTGACTCATGTGACAGCGCTGGCCGTCGCAGACGTCTCACCAGTCACTTCCGTCACATCGTCCGTGCGGAGCGTTCTAGTGGCCGCCCATCAATGGGGCCATGGCCCGGCCGATGAGGCTCGATCGCCGCGTGATCCGCTCTTCGGCGTCCGCGAGCGACATGGCCGTGAGCCCTGCATTGGCGCCCAGCCACCGCAGCGGCTCGGGCTCCCAGCGCCGCGAGCGGTGACCCACCCACGGCAGTGAGGTGAGCTCAGTGGAAGCCCCAAGAATCAGGTCTCGCAGAGTGCGCCCGGCAAGGTTTGTGGTGGTCACGCCATCGCCAACGTAGCCGCCGGCCCACGCCAGCCCGGTCTCCTCGTCGAGGCCGACCGAGGCATGCCAGTCCCTGGTGATTCCCAGGTTTCCGCCCCAGCGGTGGGTGATGGGAGTCTCGGCCAAGTCGGGGAACAGGTCCACGAGAGTCGCGTGCAGCGACCGGTGCACACGGTCGTGCCGGTCATACGCGGGCGAGATCCGCGAGCCGTAGTGGTACGGCGCCCCACGGCCGCCAAAGACGAGGCGGTCGTCCGCCGTGCGCTGCCCGTAGATGATGAGGTGGCGCTGGTCGCTGAACGTCTCGCGCTGCGCAAGCCCGATGCGCTGCCACATCTCCTTGTCCAGTGGCGCGGTCGCGATGATGAGCGAGTACACAGGCGCAACGGATCGCCGTTCGCCCTCGAGCGTCGCCGTGTAGCCCTCTGTCGCGCGCACCACGAACTCCGCGCGCACGGTTGCGTGGTCGGTGGTCACCTGGTGCGGCTCAATGCCCGACGCTGGCGTCCGTTCGTAGATCGCCACGCCCAGTTCTCGCACCACCTTGGCAAGCCCGCGCACGAGAGCGCCGGGGTGGATTGATGCGCAGTCGGGGGTGTAGGTCGCGCCCAAGGTGCGGGCGGCGTTGAGGCGAGCGGTGGCGGCGTCCGCGTCGAGGAACTCGTACTCGTCCTGGCCCCACTCGTGGGCCTCCTCGACGGAGGCCTTCGCGCGGCGCAGCTGCACAGGGGTCCGAGCCAGCGTGATCGTGCCGCCTTTCGCCGCCCGCGCATCGATGCCTTCCACGGCGGCGACCCGCAGCACTTCGTCGATCGAGGCGCGCATCGCCGCGTGCTGTCGCAGTGCCGCCTCGCGTCCGGCCTCCTTGGCGAGCGTCGCCATGGAACTGGGAAACAGCGCGGATGCCCAGCCGCCGTTGCGGCCCGAGGCACCGAAGCCGGCGATCTCCTTCTCGATGATGGCGATGCGCAGATCGGGACGTGCCTGCGCCAGGTAGTAGGCGGTCCACAGGCCGGTGAATCCGGCACCGACGATCGCGACGTCGACCTCGATGTCACTGGTCAGCGGCCCGCCGGGGATGAGGTCATCGCCGCACGTCTCATGCCACAGGGAGAGGGATCGATAGTCAGCCAGCGCAGGGGCCATGGCGCCAGTGTCGCTGGCCCCAGCGTCGGCCGTCAAAGCGAGGGCGCAGTGTTGCGGCCGTGTGTCAACAAGGTGAAATCTTGCGCCAACTCGGGCAAAACGCAACGAAAACCCGTCTCTGAGTTGGTGCTAGTCGGGAAGCCGTGCCACTATCGGGAAATCCGGCGAGCGACGGTGTTCGCCGGGCGTGAGGGAGGCTTACTGTGGCGGTAGCTACGGGTCCTGGCGGAGGTGTGTCAAGACGCAATGTCTTGGTGGGAGGGGCCATAGGTGCCGCGAGTTTGGCGACACTTCCGTTGTTTTCTACCCCTGGTAAACAGCAAGATCCGTTGAGTTGCGTGGCTCCGGACCTGAGCGAGAGTGAGCGCAGGCTCATCATCTCGAACTGGCCGGAGTACATCGACGCTGATGAGGACGACTACGAGTCCACGCAGACGCTGTTTGCCAACGAATACGACATCGACGTCACGTACGTCGCGGATGTCAACGACAACGTCGAGTTCTTCGCGAAGGTTCAGAATCAGCTGGGCAACTGCCAGCCGACCAAGCGAGACATGATGATGCTCACGGACTGGATGGCCGCGCGCATGATCAACATGGGCTGGATTCAGCCTCTGAACAAGGCGAACGTCCCGAACCTCGACAAGAACCTGATCTCGTCGCTGCGCGGTGTGGGATGGGATCCCAACCGCGAATACTCGGCGCCGTGGCAGGCGGGCTTCACGGGCATCGCGTACAACAAGTCGCTTGTTGGTGAAGTCAAGACCATCTCCGAGTTGCTGACCCGCCCTGACCTCAAGGGCAAGGTGACGGTGCTGTCCGAGATGCGCGACACCATGGGCCTGATCATGCTGAGCCAGGGCGCTGACCCGGCCAACTTCGATCAGAACCAGTGGGAGAACGCGATCGAGGAGCTCACCAGGGCCAAGCGTGATGGCCAGATCCGCGCGTTCACCGGCAACGAGTACATCAATGACCTCGCCAACGGAAACATCGCGGCCTGCATCGCCTGGTCCGGCGACGTGGCGGCGGCGGACGACGAGAACCTCATCTTCCTGCCGCCGGACGACGGAATGATGGTCTGGGCAGACAACATGCTCATCCCCAACATGGCGAGCCACCAGCTCAACGCCGAGCGGTGGATCGACTGGTACTACAACCCGGAGATCGCAGCGCTGCTCGCTGCTTACGTCTGGTTCGTGTGCCCCGTCGAGGGCGCGCGGGAGGCGATGGAGGAGATCGACCCCGAACTGGTCGACAACCCCCTCATCTTCCCGACTGAGGAGTACCTAGCCAGCACCCATGCGTTCATGGCCCTTGAGGAAGGGCAGATGCGCGACTACGAAGGAGATTTTGCCCATGTCATCAATGGCTAGCGACGCGCCCCGCGACCTCAAGCTGACGGCCCTCACCAAGACGTACCCCAACGGGTTCCAGGCGGTGAAGGCACTCGACCTGGTGGTGCCGGCTGGCTCGTTCTTCGCGCTGCTTGGCCCTTCTGGATGCGGCAAGACCACCACGCTGAGGATGGTCGCGGGACTCGAGGAGCCCACGAGCGGCACGATCGAGATCGGCAACCAGGAGATCACCTTCGACAAGCCGTACCGTCGGCCCGTCAACACGGTGTTCCAGAACTACGCGCTGTTCCCGCACCTGACGATCGCGGAGAACGTGGCATTCGGTCTGCGCCGTCGCGGCAACAAGAATCCGGGTCAGCAGGTCAAGGACATGCTCGAGCTCACGGAGCTCACGGCGCAGGCAGAGAAGAAGCCTGGTCAGCTCTCCGGTGGTCAGCAGCAGCGTGTCGCACTCGCTCGCGCGCTCATCAACCGCCCAGAGGTGCTGCTGCTCGACGAGCCGCTCGGCGCCCTGGACCTCAAGCTCCGTCGCAGCATGCAGATTGAGCTCAAGCAGATCCAGAGCGAGGTGGGCATCACCTTCGTCCACGTGACCCACGACCAGGAGGAGGCCATGACCATGGCCGACACCGTCGCGGTCATGAACCAGGGTGTCATCGAGCAGATGGGTCCGCCCGCCGAGCTCTACGAGAACCCCAAGACCACATTCGTCGCCAACTTCCTTGGCCAGTCCAACCTCATCGCCGGCGAGATCGTCGGCCGCGAAGGCAAGATGGTCAAGGTCAACATGCACGGCACTGTGGTCTCGATCAACGAGGACCGCGCCCACGCCGACAGCGGCAAGGGCTGGGTGGGAATCCGCCCGGAGAAGGTGCTCATCGCACCGGCCGGCGAGCCCATCGACGCTCCTGGCAACCACATGACCGGTGCCGTGGTCGTGGACTCGAGCTTCATGGGTGTCTCCACGCAGTACCTCGTGAAGATGCCGTGGGGCCAGGACATCCTGTGCCACGAGCAGAACACGGGCAAGCGCGGCGTGCTTCGCCCTGGAACCGCCGTGGACGTCTCATGGCGACCGGAGTTCGCATTCCTCCTCGATGCCTCGCAAGACGTCGACGCGGGTCGCGAGGAGGACTGACGTGGCCCCCCTGTCCCGACGCCGCACCGGGTATCTGCTGATACTTCCGGCAGCGGTTTGGCTGCTGGCGTTCTTCGTCATCCCGTTCTACTCGCTGCTCGCGAGCTCGCTGTTCGACCCGAACGGCTCCACGCTCTCTGGCTACGAGGTGACCTGGCGCTTCGCGAACTACGCCGATGTCCTCGGTGAGTACCTCCCGCTGCTGCTGAAGTCGCTGTGGTGGGCCCTGATCGCCACCTTCATCTGCCTCGTGCTCGGCTACATCCTGGCCTACGCGATTGCGTTCAAGGCGGGCCGCTGGAAGAACGTCATGCTCGTGCTCGTCATCGCACCGTTCTTCACGAGCTTCCTGCTCCGCACGCTCGCGTGGAAGCTGATCCTTGGCGACGACGGCTGGGTCGTCGATACGCTGCGGGCGCTGTACCTGCTGCCTCCGGACGGCAGGCTCCTTGCCACGCCGGTCGCGGTGGTTGCGGGCCTTGCCTACAACTTCCTGCCGTTCATGATCCTGCCGCTCTACACGAGCCTCGAGAAGATCGACACTCGCCTCCACGAGGCCTCGAGCGACCTGTACGCGAACCCCGTCAAGACCTTCTTCAAGGTGACGTGGCCGCTGTCGCTTCCCGGCGTCGTTGGCGGCACGCTGCTGACCTTCATCCCGGCGAGCGGCGACTACATCAACGCCGAACTGCTAGGTGGCGCCAACGATCAGATGATCGGCAACGTCATACAGACTCTGTTCACCACAACGAGTGACTACGCCCGTGCTGGCGCGCTGTCAATTCTGATGATGGCGATCATCGTGGTGATGGTCATGTTCTATGTCCGCAAGGCGGGAACGGAGGAACTGCTGTGATCGCGCGAATCGGCAGGGCACTGCGCAGCAAGGTCACCTTGCTGCTGGGTGTGCTCGTCATCCTCTACATGTACATCCCGAACATGATCGTGGCGCTGATGTCGTTCAACGACGCCTCGTCCAACCGCAACCTGTACAAGTTCCAGGCCTTCACGTGGGACAACTGGACCAACATGTGCGCTCCTGACGGCATGTGTGAGTCCGTGGTCACGAGCGTTAAGATCGCGTTCTTGACGACCATCGTTGCCACCGCAATCGGCACGGCCGCGGCGTTCGGTCTGGTGCGTCACCGCTTCACGGGTCGCACCACGATGAACCTCATCCTGTTCCTGCCCATGGCCACCCCCGAGATCGTGATGGGCTCCTCGCTCCTCGCGCTCTTCGTGGCCGCCGGTCAGGGCGGAAACCTGGGCTTCGTGACGATCCTCATCGCGCACATCATGTTCTGCATCTCGTTCGTGGTTGTCACGGTCAAGTCCCGCCTCGCGGGCCTCGACTCGAACCTCGAGCAGGCGGCAATGGACCTGTACGCGACGGAGGCTCAGACGTTCCGCAAGGTGACGCTTCCGCTCGTGTTCCCGGGCATCCTCGCCGCGGCGCTGCTGAGCTTCTCCCTGTCCTTCGACGACTTCATCATCACGAACCTCAACGCCGGTCAGACGGTGACGTTCCCGATGTACGTCTGGGGTGCCGCGCAGCGCGCCCTTCCGATGGAAGTCAACGTCGTCGGAACGCTCATGTTCATCATCGCCCTGGCCCTCGTGATCATCGGCGAGGTCGGCTCGCGCAAGCGCCGCAAGATGCTCGCGGCGAGGTAGGCCAGACACAGGCGAGACTTCGCACACAGCTGACGACAGCGTCGGGCGGTCACCACGACCCCCGACGCTGTCTCGCGTTAGGGACGCTCCGCACGGATGGTGTGACTGAAGTGACGAATGGGGACGGCAAAGCCCAGTTGGGCGTCACATCAGTCTCACGCGTCACAGCGCCCGTGCGGAGCGTTCCGTGCCGCGCCGGGGGTTGCGCGCCGCACGGTTGCGTACGCCTTTGCTTGGCGCGGCAGACGGCCCGACGCTGTCGCGAGTTAAGCGGCAGTGCTCGCTAGAGCATTGCTCCAGCATTGGTGAGCACCTCGCGCAGGATCGAGCCGATCTCGTCGAACTCTGCCTGGCCGATGATGAGCGGCGGCGAGAGCTGGATGACCGGGTCGCCACGGTCGTCGGCGCGGCAGTACAGGCCGGCCTCCCACAGCGCGCCGGAGAGGTAGCCGTAGAGAACGCGCTCGCACTCTTCGGGCGTGAGCGTCTCGCGGGTGGCCTTGTCACGCACCAGTTCGATGCCGTAGAAGTAGCCGGCGCCGCGCACGTCGCCAACGATGGGCAGATCCTTGAGGCCTGACAGCACGTCGAAGAACGCCGCCTCATTGCTGCGCACGTGGGGGAGCAGTCCCTCGTTTTCGATAACGTCGAGGTTCGCGAGTGCCACTGCGGCCGCAACCGGGTGGCCGCCCCACGTGTAGCCGTGCGCGAACATCTGGCCGGGCTGCATGAACGGCTCGGCGACGCGGTCGGAGACCAGCATGGCTCCCATGGGCGCGTAGCCGGAGGTGAGGCCCTTCGCGGACGTGATGATGTCCGGCACATAGCCGTAGCGGGTGGAGCCGAACAGCTCGCCAAGGCGACCGTAGGCGCAGATGACCTCGTCACTCACGAGCAGCACGTCGAGCTCGGTGCAGATTTCGCGCACGCGCTGCCAGTAGCCGGGCGGCGGCGGGAAGCAGCCGCCAGCGTTCTGCACGGGCTCGAGGAAGACCGCGGCGACCGTGTCCGGTCCCTCGGCCTCGATCGCGAGGCGGATCTGCTCCGCGGCCCACAGGCCGAACGCTTCGGGGTCGGAGCCGTCGAGCGCTCCGGCCGTGATCTCGGAGGCGCGGTACAGGTTGGTGTTGGGCACGCGGAACGTCGAGGGGACCAGCGGCTCGAACTGCTGCTTGAGCACTGGCAGTCCCGTGATGGACAGTGCGCCCTGCGTGGTGCCGTGGTAAGCGACGGCGCGGGAGATCACCTTGTGCTTTCCGGGCTTGCCGGTGATCTTGTAATAGTTCTTGGCGAGCTTCCATGCTGACTCGACGGCCTCGGAGCCGCCGGTGGTGAAGAACACGCGGTTGATGTCTCCTGGTGCCGCGGCGGCGAGGCGCTCGGCGAGCTCGATCGCGCGCGGGTGCGCATAGGACCAGATGGGGTGGTAGGCGAGTTCGCGCGCCTGGGCGGCGGCAGCGTCGGCCAGTTCGGTGCGGCCGTGGCCCACCTGGTTGACGTACAGGCCGGAGAGGCCGTCGAGGTAGCGCCTTCCTGCCTCGTCGTAGATGTAGGCGCCCTCGCCGCGCACGATGACGGGCACGTCCTTCTGGGCCCAGCGAGCGTGCTCGGTGAAGTGCATCCAGAGGTGGTTGCGGGCGGCGTTCTGCAGACCGTTGCTGTCCACGGTATCTATCCAACTTTCGCGACGGCACCGCCGTGGTGCCTGTCATAACTTGAGTTCTACCCCACTAGTGTCCTGGACGCGGGGGCTAACGAGGAAATGCGACGCGGCGGCGGGCCAGCAGCCGTGTCACGCGAGGGCTGCCGCGAGATCCCCGCGCGGTTCCACAACCACAGTCTCAAGCCCTTGCCATGCCGCCGCAGTGGCGAGTTCTTCTCGCAGCGCGGAGGCGACCGCAGTGTCGGGCCGACGTCGCGCGCCCGGTGCCGTGCCGGGCTCTCGCCACGCCGCGAGCACCACGAGCGCCTTGTTCTTGCGGTCCGCCTTGAGGTCCACGCGAGCGACGATCTGGTCGCCAAGCAGGAACGGCAGGCAGTAATACCCGTAGTGGCGTTTGGGCGCGGGCGTGTAGATCTCGATGCGGTAGTCGACGGCGAACATCCGTTCAAGGCGCGGCCGGAACCAGCACACGGGATCGAAGGGACTGAGGAGGGCCGACGCTGTGGCCCGGCCAGGATCCGCCGCTCCCGTCGCGAGCAGCGTGGGTTCGCTCCAGCCCTCGACGCTCACCCATTGGGCAAGGCCGCGCTCGACCGCGGACTCGGCAAACGGCGGCAGCTCACTCGCGGTGAGTGACTTGGGAGCGAGCAGGCGGAAGTGGTCCGCGATGTCGCGCAGCGTGCCCACTCCCACCGAGCCAATGGCGTGGTCGAAGAACAGTTGGCGCCCCTCCGTGAGAGTCAGCGCCGGGGCGTGCGCGGCTGCCTCGCCCCATGCGCGCTCCGTGGAATCGTAGGTGCGCGTGAAGTTGCGGCCGCGCGAGCCCGCGACGTCACCCACTAAGAAGAGGTACTCGAGCGCGAGCTTGACGTGGCTGTAGTCCCACCATGTGCCCTTGGGTCGCTGGCGAGGGGACAGGTGCTCGAGATCGCCCGCAGTCACGGGCCCGCGCTCATTGACGGCGGCGAGCACGTCCTCGATCAGCCCTGGCGACTCGGCCCTCAGCCGCTCTCGAGTCGCCTTCGCCCAGCGGCCGTCTTTGGTCATGCGAGGTCGCATCGCGGGCAGCAGGCTCAGCGGCATCACCGCCGCCTCATGCCCCCAGTGTTCGAACCCGTGCGCGCCGTGACCATCCGGAGGTCCCCACAGGAACTCGTCGAGCGCCGCGGGGTCATACGCGCCGTATCGAGAGAACAGCGGCATGTAGTGCGCACGGGCGAACACGTTGACGGAGTCGAGCTGCAGCACGCCCTGCCTGTCCAAGTACTGCGCGAAGTCGGCCTCGCGCACGCGCCGCCTGGGCCTGCGCGTCGCAATCCCCTGCGCGTTCAAGAAGATGCGACGGGCCTCGGAGGCGGACAGATCAGCGCTCATTCGGCCACCATAGCCGCGAGAACTGACAAGGCGACGGGGCCGATTTCCTACGCCAGCGTCGGGCCGTGTATCCTTGACCGGCTTGCCCCGATAGCTCAGTCGGCAGAGCGTCTCCATGGTAAGGAGAAGGTCCAGGGTTCGATTCCCTGTCGGGGCTCGGTTTGATGGTCGTTTGCGACCGTTTTTCCCCCGGCGGGGTAGCTCAGTCGGTTAGAGCACACGACTCATAATCGTGGGGTCGCGGGTTCGAGTCCCGCCCTCGCTACGGGGTGCAATCGGCACCCAACGCGCGCCCGGCGGTCGCGTGATCAACAAGGCTAGGAGCAATTCCCATGGCAAAGAACGACATCCGTCCCAAGATCACGCTTGCGTGCGTTGACTGCAAGGACCGCAACTACATCACGCGCAAGAACCGCCGCAACAACCCCGACCGTGTGGAGCTCAACAAGTTCTGCCCCAAGTGCGGCAAGCACACGGCGCACCGCGAGACGCGCTGAGTCTTTCTTCAAACGCCCGGTTCCTCAGGTGAGGGGCCGGGCGTTTGCTGTGCTCGCGCGCTGGCCGCGTCCGCAGGGCCGTCGACTCCAGGGCCCCTCATCCGTGGAGCTCGGGCAGCCAGGGCCCGTGGCGCCCAGCACCCTGCCTCCATTGCCCCTGCCCCTGCCCGACGCTGGGGTGGCCTGCGCGTGTTGCCCAGCCACAGCGTCGGGCGGGCTTGGGTAGGGTTGAACCGTGCCAGTGAATCCCGATGCTGAAGGCCGCTCCTATGGCCCGCACGAGCCGTACGAGGTGACTCGCGTGAAGATCCGCGAGTTCGCGAACGCGGTGGATGCGAACTCCTTTGCCCACTTCAACCCGGAGGCAGCTCGCGCCGAGGGCTACGACGACGTCGTGGCGCCCACCACGTTCGCGGTGGTCATCGCGCAGCGCGCGGAGTTCCACGTGGTGACGGATCCCGAGGTGGGAGTCGACTTCTCGCGAGTGGTGCACGCGGATGAGCGCTTCACGCATCACCGCCCCATCGTGGCTGGCGACGTCATCTCCACGACCGTGCACATCGACAAGATCATTCAGCGCGGCGGGATCTCCACGGTGACGACGCGAGCGGAACTCGCGGACGCGGACGGAAACCCCGTCTCCACTGTCATCTCGACCCTGGCCGTGAGGGAGGACGCATGAGCGACGAGAACCTGCCGTCCTTCGACGGCCTGGAAGTGGGCCAGGTGGTGGCCACGCGCGAGGTGGAGTTCACTCGCGACACCCTGGTGCGCTACGCGGGAGCTTCCGGCGACTTCAACCCCATCCACTACAACGACCTTGTGGCGGAGCAGGTGGGACTTCCCGGTGTCATCGCGCACGGCATGCTGACCATGGGCACTGCTGCCTCCGTGGTGGAAGAGTGGGCGGGTCCCGGCAACGTTCAGGACTTCCAGACGCGCTTCGCTCGGCCCGTCGTGGTGCCCAATCCGGGTGCCGCAGTGGTGACCTTCACGGCGACCGTTGGCGCGCTTGATCCCGAGCTGCGGACGGCAAGGATCGACGTCACGGCGGAGTTCGAAGGCGCCAAGGTGCTGATCAAGACCCAGGCGCTGGTCACCTGCGCGTAGCGACGCGCGGGATTTGTCTCGCTTGGCCCTTTTGACCGGCGGGAATTTGTAGGTCGCCTACAAACGAAACGGGCAACCGTTGGACGCGCCCAGCCGTCGCCGGTGGCCCCCTTCCTGCCACGATTCGAGCATGGCAGAAACAAAGGAGAACGCAGCCCCCAAGCACGGCTTGGACGGCTACTTCCGGATCACCGCAAGGGGATCCTCGATCGGTCGTGAAGTCCGCGGTGGACTCACGACCTTCCTCACGATGGTCTACATCGTGGTCCTCAACCCGATCATCCTTTCCGGCGTGCCGGACAACACCGGCAAGTACCTTGGCGGCGGCACCGAGCCTGGCAGCGGCTTCGTCGCGATCGCGACGGCTACCGCACTCGTCGCCGGGCTGATGACCCTCCTCATGGGCGGATGGGCCCGATTCCCGCTGGCTGTGGCGGCTGGCCTGGGCATCAATGGCTTCGTCGCCTATGGACTTGTCGGCTCCGGCAAGCTCACCTGGGAACAGGCGATGGGTCTCATCGTCCTCGAGGGTGTGCTGGTCCTGATCCTCGTGCTCACCAAACTTCGCGTGAAGTTCCTCATTGCGATCCCGATGGCCCTCAAGAAGGCCATCGCCGCAGGTATCGGTCTGTTCCTCGCGTTCATCGCGTTCTGGGACTCCAAGGTCACGCGCGACCCGGGTGCTGACTTCGATCCCACACCCTCCGAGTTTGGTGCCGGTGGCTACATCACCTCGTGGACGCTCGTGGTGTTCTTCTTTGGCGTGTTCCTTGCGGGCATCCTGCTGGTCAAGAAGGTCAAGGGCGCGCTCCTGTACTCGATCGTCGCGTCCACGGTGCTCGCGTTCATCATCGAGGCGATTCGCCCCCAGGCATGGGGCCTCAACACCCCCACGTTCAAGGACCTCGACTTCACCCCGCTGCAGTTCGACACGGTCTTCCAGATCGATCTCTTTGGCGCCTTCACCGAGGACGCTGGGGTGGGCTTCCTCTCGGCGCTGCTCCTGGTCTTCTCGTTGCTCGTCGTCGACTTCTTCGACACGATGGGCACGATGACGGCCGTCGGTGAAGAGGCAGAGCTCAACGACGAGCAGGGCATCCCGGAGAACTCTCAGGAGATCCTCATCGTCGACTCGATCTCGGCCGTTGCCGGTGGTCTCGGCGGTGTCTCGTCGAACACCTCGTACATCGAGTCTGCGTCGGGTGTTGGCGACGGCGCCCGCACGGGTCTGGCCTCCATCGTGACCGGTATCGCGTTCCTGCTGACGATGTTCGTGAGCCCCATCGCTCAGGTCATTCCCCACGAGGCGGCGACTCCGGTGCTCGTCATCGTTGGTCTGATGATGCTGCGCGGCGCCATCGACATCGACTGGAAGGACTACCGCATCGCGGTGCCCGCGTTCCTCACGATCATCATCATGCCGTTCGGCTACTCGATTGCCGCCGGTATTGGTGTGGGCTTCATCGCCTACGTCGTGATCAACGCGTTCACGGGCAAGGCCAAGGAGATCAAGCCGCTCATGTGGATCGGCGCTGCGGCGTTCGTCATCTACTTCGCGCTGCCGGGTCTGCAGAGCCTCTTCGGCATCAGCTGATCAGTTCCACCTCGAGGGGCGTCGTCCGCAAGGGCGGCGCCCCTCGTGTCTTTCCGCCCCGACGCTGTGGTGACGGCAGCGCGAAGCCTCGCCCCAGCGTCGGGCGGGATGAGAAACGGTTAGGCGGGAACGGGGCCCGTGGTGTTGCCGCGACGGAACTCAAGCTGCATCACGACGCGCTCGGGAGTGCGGCCCTCAAGGAGCGCCTTGACCTCGGAGGCAAGCACGCGGCCCTTGGCGGCGCCGTCCTGCTTCATCGTGGTGACCTCATGCGGCGCCACCCAGGGCAGGTCCAGGCCGTCGAAGCCGGTGACGGACAGGTCGTCGGGGACCGAGAGGCCCTTCTCCTTCGCGGCGAGGATGACGCCGCCAGCGAGGAGGTCGGACTGGCACACGATCGCGGTGGGTCGCGACTCGTGGGCGAGCGCAAGGTGGCCGGCCGCGATGCCTGCCTCCACCATGGACGCGTGCGACTCGATGATGACGCACGGCTCCACGCCGGCGATCTGGAACGCGTCGAGGCGGTGGTGAATGGGCGTCCACGCGGCCCGGGTGGTCTCCTCGCGGGTGATGACGCGAGTGTCCGCCTCCACACCGAACGGCAAGGTGACGGTGCCGATGCGCTCGTGACCCAGCTCGCGAAGGTGCTGGATGAGCTGCACGGTCGCTGCGGTGTCGTCGATGTCGAGCGAGCCGGCGCCTTCGGGGGCGGGACCCTCCATGACAACCATGGGGATGCCGCGACGCTTCGCGATCTGCAGTGCCGGCTCATCGTGGTCGCGCACGCGAAGCACCACGACGGCGTCCATCGCGGCGGTATCGAGCAGCGTGCGCTCGCCGGGCTCGCCGGTGGGCTGCGGGATGAGCAGCACGCCAACGCCCATGAGGCCAAAGTCGGCGATGAGCGAGTCAAGGATGCGCAGGTTCAGCGGGTCGCGGAAGGAGCGAGCGAACTTCTCGTGGATGACCACGCCGACGATGCCGGAGCGGCCCGAGCGCAGCGCCCGACCCTGCGGCGACGGACCGCCATAACCGAGCTCTTCTGCGGCGCGCTCGACGCGCGCCTTGGTGTCGGGGGAGATCGGACCCGCACCTGAGTAGGTGAGTGACACCGTCGACAGGGACACGCCTGCGCGTGCGGCGACGTCTGCCATGGTTGGCTTCTTGGCTTTAGCCACGTCTTCCCCTTTGAATTGGACGTACGCTCAAGAGTAGCGGCTTCGAAACGTTTAGAAATGTCCGACGCTGGACCTACCAAGTGGTTAGGTTCAGCCCGCTCTGAGGGTGAGAATACAAGGGTGACTTCACCTTCCACTGCGGCGACGCCGAGTGCCCACCGCGTGCGTCAGTCCCGCATCGGCGTCCTCACCCTGTTTTGGATCATGGGCGTGTTCCTCGCGACCTTCGTGTCGCGCACGCCCAGCGTCACCGAACTGCTCGATGTGACCACGGGGCGCCTGGCCCTGCTCATGCTTGCGGGCGCGGTCGGCGCGCTCTTCGCGCTCACCTTGACCGGCTGGTTCGTCGCCCGCTTCGGCACGCGCAGCGTGCTGTGGTGGTCCACGTTCATCTACCTGGCCGCCTTCTTGGTGGTGGCCTGGTCCACCGCAGCGGGCAATCAGTTCTGGTTCGCGCTGGGCCAGTTCTTCGTCTCCTTCGGCTTCGCCTTCACGAATGTCTCGATGAACACCGAGGCCGCGAACGTCGAGCATTGGATGAAGCGAGCGGTGATGCCGCAGTTCCACGCCGCATTCTCTGTGGGCATGGCGGTGGGCCTTGGCGCGGGCGCCCTCGTATCCCACCTTGGCGTTGCGCCCGTGTGGCACTTCGTGGGGGCGGCAATCATCCTCACGGTCGTGCGTATGGCGGTCATCGCCCCGGCCGTCGTCTATGGAGAGCCGAATCCCGAGGGCGCTCGCGGGGGCTTCGGCGGGCCGTTCAAGACCGCGCGTGACGAGTTCCGCGAGCGTCGCGTCGTGCTCATTGGCCTCATCGTCTTCGCCGCCTCGACCATCGAGGGCGCTGCCGCCCAGTGGGCGTCGCTTGCGGTCGTGAAGGGCTTCGACATGTCGGAGGCCATCGGCGACATCGCGTATTGGGTGTTCGTCGTCGCGATGGTCACCACTCGCGGACTCGGCGCCCCGATCATCGGTCGCTTGGGGCGCGTCGTGGCGCTGCGGAGCTCCGCCGTCCTCGTCTTCGTGGGCGTGCTGATCTTTGCGTTCACTCCGGTGTTCTGGCTCGTCCCCGTCGCGATGGTGCTGTGGGGCCTTGGCGCCGGCCTCGGCGTGCCCATCGGCTTCTCCGCGGCCTCTGACGAGCCCAGCAAGGCGGCAAGCCGGGTCGCGGCCGTGTCCACCTTCTCGACCATCGCGGGCCTCGTCATGCCCCAGGTGATCGGCCGCCTCGGCGACGTGATCGAGTTGCGCAAGGCGATCACCGTGGTCTGCATCGGTGCGGTGCTGTCCTTCGTCATCGCCCGCGCGGTGCGCACTGAGGGCCCGCTGTTCCGCAGTCACCGGGCGCTCGCACGCTCGGTCGCTGGCGAGGCCTCCATCGAGCCCGATGAGGTGCGCTTCGAGGAGGACACCACTGGCGATGGCGTCCCTGACGAGTTCGACGACGCTCCCGATACCCTGAAGTCATGACGGACCTCTCCGAGCTGACCACGTTGCGGGTTGGCGGCCCGGCCGCTCGCTTCGAGCAGGTCCACAGCGAAGCCGACCTCATCGACGCCGTGCGCACCGCAGATGCTGAGGGCACGCGGCTCCTTGTCATTGGCGGCGGCTCCAACCTCGTCGTTCCCGACGAGGGCTTCGACGGACTCGTCCTGCAGGACGCCCGACAGGACATGTCGATTCAGGACGACGGCTTCTGCGGAGGCGTCTCCGTCACCGCCACGGCCGGCACCAACTGGGATGACGTGGTGGCGCGTGCCATCAGCGACGAGTGGGTGGGTGTCGAGGCGCTGAGCGGCATTCCTGGTTCCATGGGTGCGGCCCCCGTCCAGAACATCGGCGCCTATGGTGCGGAACTCAGCGACACACTCGCCTCCGTGCGGGTCTGGGATCGCGAGAGCTCGGCGGTGCGCACTCTTCCACTCATCGAGTTGCGGTTCGGGTACCGCACTTCGATCCTCAAGCGTTCCCTCGTCGCCCCCTACGGCCCGACGCCGCGGTACGTCGTCATGGACGTCACCTTGCAGATGCGGTTCGGCACGCGGTCGGCCGAAGTGAAGTACGGTCAGCTCGCCGATGCGCTCGGCATCGAAGTGGGCGGCACCGCGTCGACGGCCGCGGTGCGCGAGGCCGTCCTCGCGCTGCGCTCCTCCAAGGGCATGGTGCTCGACCCCAGCGACTACGACACGTGGAGCGCCGGCTCCTTCTTCACCAACCCCGTGGTGAGCGAAGACCAGGTTCCGGAGGGAGCGCCCCGCTACCCAGCGTCGGGCGGTGTGAAGACCTCTGCCGCGTGGCTCATTGAGCACGCGGGATTCTCCAAGGGATTCGCGCTCCCAGGCTCGAGCGCCGCGCTGAGTTCGAAGCACACGCTCGCGATCACCAACAGGGGGGGCGCCACGGCGGCCCAGGTGCTCGAACTTGCGGACCACATCAAGGCCGGCGTGCGCGACGCGTTCGGTATCGAACTGGTTCCGGAGCCGGTGATCGTCTAGACACGAAAACGGGCGGGACGCTTGCGCGCCCCGCCCGGATTCTGAAGTGGTGGCTCAGCCGTCTGCCGCGATCGCCTGCAGGATGTCGAGGCGAGAGGCGCGCCAGGCGGGCCAGATCGCCGCGAGCACGCCCGCGATCGCTGCCAGCACGGTGTAGACCGCGAGCCACACCCACGGAATCGCCACCGTGCCGAAGCCCTGCTCCTCAAGCGAGATGACCAGGGCGGAACCCAGGCCAACGCCAAGGAACATGCCCAGGATCGTGCCGAAGATCGCCATGACCATCGACTCGATGGTGATCATCTTCCAGATCGAGGACTTGCGCAGACCAACGGCCCTGAGCAGTCCCACCTCGCGGGTGCGCTCGGTGACGGACAGCAGGAGCGTGTTGGCCACACCCAGCAGGGCGATGAGCAGAGCCGTCAGCAGCAGCGCCGAGATGACGCCGAGGATGAAGTCGATCGCCTGGGTCACGATCTGCTGCAGCTGGCTGGGCTGCTGCAGCAGCACCATGGGGTAGGAGTCTGCGAGCTCTTCCTCGATGGCGGACTGCACCTCGTCGACGTCAGCGCCGTCGTTGAGGAGCACGAGTGCCTGGATGACGTCGAGGTCGCCAAAGAGCTGCTCGCTGGTCTCCCAGTCCACCCACAGGTGAGAGCCGTCATCGTTGGCATAAGTGCCCGTGACGGTGAGCGTCGCAGTGCCTTCGTTGCCCTCGAGGGTGATCTGGTCGCCCACGTCGTAGCCGAGAGCCTTGACCGTGGGGTCGATGAAGACGCCGCCGTCAAGCTCAGACAGCTCGGGATCCGTCGCCACTTCCATGGTGGCGTTGACCGTGGCGGGATCGACGACGTTGACGAAGTACTCGCCGCCGTCGAGCTCCACTTGCGAGAAGCCGAACGTCGACAGGATGTCCACGTCGTCATTGCTCGTGATGATGTCCTGAGCGCCCTGCGGAATCCTGCCCTCGCCACCGATCACGACGAACTCAGCGTGAATCTGCTCGAAGCCGCTTGTGAGGCTGGACTTGAGCGACTCCGTGAACGTCGAAGTCAGGGCGAGCAGCATGACGCCGATCATGATCGCCGCGGCCGTGTTGGACGAGCGGCGGGGCTCTCGCTTGATGTTGTTCGCGGCGAGCTTGCCGTCAATGCCCATCATCCTGGTCAGCGCGCCGCGCAGACCATAGGCGAGGGGAACGAGCACCTGGGCCGCAAGGAGCGTTGCTCCAAGGACCAGCAAGAGCGCGCCGGCACCCACATAGATGAACGGCTTCTCGACGGACGTGTACAGGCCGATGAACACCGCCACGAGACCCAGCAGAGCCATCGCGCCACCCACGATGTTGCGGCGCGCGAGCGGCTTGCGAGAGTCCGTCGCCGCCTCGCGCAGCGCCTCCATGGGGGAGATGCCCGATGCGTGGATCGCCGGCGCGAGAGCCGCACCGATCGTGACGATCAGACCCAGGATGTAGCTCCACGCGATCGCCGCAATCGGCAGGCTTACGGTGCCCAGGATGCTCGCGCCGAAGGTGCTCACGAGGGCCGCTGCACCCAGCGCAAGCAGGTAGCCGATCAGCAGACCGATGCTCGATCCGACGATCGCGACGATGCCCGCCTCAAGCAGGACGGTGGTGCGCACCTGGTGGCCCGTCGCGCCGATCGCGCGCAGCAGACCGAACTCCCTGGTGCGCTGCGTGACGATGATGCGGAACGTGTTGACGATGATGTACGAGCCGACGAACAGCGCGATGAGGCCGAACGCGATGGCGAAGATGTTGATGTAGTTGAGGAATGTGCCGAGTTCTTCGATCTGCTCCTCTGCCTTGTCTTCACCGGTGATCGCACGGGTTCCCTCGGGGAGCACCTCATTGATCGCCTTAACGAGGTCGTCGTTGTTCGCGCCCTCCTCCGTCACCACCCCGATCGAGGCGTAGCCCGGCTCCCCCTGGATCTCCAGCGCGGCCTCGGTGGTGATGAAAGCCAGGGCTGCTCCCTGGAGGCTGTTGTCTTCGCCAAAGCGGATGGTGCCAACGAGAGTGAACTCCTTGACGCCCTCGTCGGTCGTCACGCGAACGACGTCGCCGATCTCGTAGCCGAGCGTCGCCGCCCCGTCGAAGTCGATGACGATCTCATCGTCTGCCTGCGGACCACGGCCGTCCTCGATGGTCGACAGATCCATGGCGGAATCGCCTGTCCAGTTGAACATCTGCGTGCCGCTGAAGACGGGCGCGCCGCCGGCCTCCTCATTGGGAAGGAGAGAGCCCCTGACCTGGATGCCGCCGCTGGCCGCTGCCACGCCATCGATGGCCTGGACGGCCGAAACGTCGGCATCGCTGAACACAGGGTCACCTGCCACGAACGGGTCGCCGCCGCCAACCTGGCTGTCGGGGTCGATCTCAACGACTACGTCCTGCGAACCGTAGATGTCGCTGAACAGGTCGTTGAACCCACTGCGCAGGGCAGACGTGAAGGTGAAAGTCGCGGCCACGAGCGAGACGCCGAGCGCCACCGCGATAGCCGTGAGGATAAGTCGACCCGGCTTCTGCCGGACCGATCGAACTGCAAGTCTGAACATCGATCAGCGACCCATCTGCTTCATGCGGTCAAGCACCTTCTCCGCGGTGGGCTCCCGCATCTCGTCGACGATCACGCCGTCGGCGAGGAACAGGATGCGGTCCGCGTAGGACGCGGCCGTGGGGTCGTGCGTGACCATGACGATCGTCTGGCCGAACTCCTTGACGGCGCGACGCATGAACGCGAGCAGCTCGGCGCCGGACTTGGCGTCGAGGTTTCCTGAGGGCTCGTCCGCGAAGATGATCTCGGGACGCGACACGAGAGCGCGCGCAACCGCGACGCGCTGCTGCTGACCGCCCGAGAGCTCGGCGGGCAGGTGCGTGAGGCGGTCGCCGAGGCCGAGGATCCCGATGATCTCGTCGAACCATGCGGGATCGACCTTCGCTCCGGCGATGTCGAGCGGGAGGGTGATGTTCTCCTTCGCGGTGAGCGAGGGGATGAGGTTGAAGGACTGGAACACGAAGCCGATGCGCTCGCGGCGCACCTGAGTCACCTGCGCCTCGGTGAGGGAGGTGATCACCGTGCCAGCGATGCTCGACTGGCCGGCCGTGAGGCGGTCCAGGCCCGCGAGCGTGTGCAGCAGCGTCGACTTGCCAGAGCCGGAGGGACCCATGATGGCCGTGAACTCGCTGCGCGCGATGTCGACGTTGATGCCATTGAGGGCGCGCACCGCGGCCTCGCCGTGTCCGTAGTCCTTGAACCCGCCGCGCATGCTCGCGGCGATCTGCACCTGTGCGGTGTCAGGGGCGACAGTTGTCATTGTGTTCTCCTGGATGCTTTCTTGAGGAATGCACTCAGTCTTGTGGAACGCGGCCCCGAGCGGTATCCGCCGAGAGGATGGTTCTCACTAGTCCTCTAGGGGGATGGTCCCCTAGGGTCAGGCCCCCGGAACGACGATTCCTGACTCATACGCCTCGACCACTGCCTGCACGCGGTCGCGCACACCCAGCTTGGTGAGGATGTGGCTTACGTGCGTCTTGACGGTGGTGCCAGAGACGAACAGCTCCTTGGCGATCTCCTGGTTGGAGTAGCCGCGCGCCATGAGCCGCAGCACCTCCACCTCGCGCTCGGACAGGTCGCCAAGGTCGGGGGTCACGGCAGGCTGCATGCCCGACGCTCCCCTTGCGAACTGCTCGATCACTCGCCTCGTGACCTCGGGAGCCAGCAGCGCCTCGCCTGATGCGACGACGCGCACCGCATTGACGAGGGTGTCGCCGTCGGCGCTCTTGAGCAGGAAGCCGCTCGCGCCCACTCGCAGCGCCTCGTAGACGTGCTCGTCATCATCGAAAGTCGTGAGGATGACCACGCGCACGTTGGGGCACTGGTCGAGCACCTCGCGAGCGGCCGTGATGCCGTCGACCCCGGGCATGCGGATGTCCATGAGGATGATGTCGGGGTTGGCGTCCCTCGCGAGGGCCAAGGCGTGGGCGCCGTCGGACGCCTCGCCGCACACCTCGATGTCGGGCTCTGTATCGAGGATCATCTTCAGGCCCGCGCGGACCATCGCCTGATCGTCGACAAGTCCAACTCGGATCATCCATTGCCTCCCGTGAGAATGCCGATGGTGCGCTTGGGCTTGGACTCGCCCGAGCGTCGGGCCGTTGGCAGGACGGCTTTCACGACGTAGCCGCCGCCCTTCGCCGGGCCCGCGTCCAAGGTGCCGCCGAGCGCCTCGACGCGCTCGCGCATGCCTACGACCCCGTGACCGCCCGTCGAGCCGGACTCAGCCGCCGCGCCCCTGCCGTCATCGCGCACGGTGATGCGCACCTCATCGGGCAGGCGCTGCACCTCGACGGTCGCGGACGCCCCGGGGCCGGCGTACTTGAGGGCGTTGGTGAGTCCCTCTTGAACGATGCGGAAGGCGTTGAGCTCCACGCCCGCGGGCATGGGCGCGTCGCCGGTCATGGACAGGCGCACGGGCATGCCGGCCTCGCGCACCTGGCGCACCAGACTGGGGATGTCGCGGATCGACGGCGCGGGGGTGAGGCCCTGGCTGTCGGCCTCGTCCGTCTCGCGCAGCACGGCGATCATGCGCTGCATCTCGGCGAGGCCGCTGCGGCCGGATGCCGCAATAGTGGAAAGTGCCTCGGTCAGTCGCGGGTCGGTGTTGGCCGCGAGGCGACGAGCGCCCTCCGCCTGCAGGGTCATGACGGTCATCTCGTGGGCCACGACGTCGTGAAGCTCTCGAGCGATGCGGGCGCGCTCGCTGTTGACGGCCTCTCGCGCTGCGCCTGCTTTGGCCTCCTCTTGGCGAGCGTGCGTGCGCTCGAGTTCGGCGAGGTTCTCGGCACGCGCGTGCTCGATGAATCCGAGGGCGAAGGGGAGGATCACTCCAAACGCCACCGTCACGAGGGCGGTGATGTCCGCGAGGTCTGCCGCGAACACGCCAACCGCCGTCCATGCCAGCAGGATTCCGCCCATGACTGCCGCGTGCTTGTAGGCGGTGCGGCGAGGCGTGTATGCGGCGAGTCCGTAGATTGCGATGAACGGCGCAATCACCGCGAGGGAGTCCGGATAGCCCAAACCCTGGATGACGATCCACACACCACTTGTAGTCCACGCGACACCGCGCGGCGCCTGTTGCCGCCACAGCAGTGGCAGCACCTGGGCGACCATGAGCGTGTACCCCAGCGCGTCCCAGCCGCGCTGGACGCCCTCGGGGGAACTCGCCCCTGATATCGCGCTCAGCGCGGCAATGAGCAGCACGCTGCCGGCAATGAGAACATCGCCGAGCCGCGGCCACTTGATGCGCATCGTCAAAGCCTATTCGAGGGCTTACTTGTCTTCAGGGCGCTGCCAGCGGAAGCTGCGCACGGCCCAGATCGTGCCGACCACGAACCACACACCCATGATGATCGCGGTGGGCCCGTGCTGCCACGACCCGCTCACCTCGGCCACCTCGAACTCAGGCGGCAGGAACACCGAGCGCATGCCCTGTGCCAGCCACTTGAGCGGGAAGACCGCAGCGACGTTCTGCAGGAACGACGGCACTTGCGAGTACACGATGAACACGCCGGAGATGAACTGCAGGAACAGCGTCACTGGCGTGAGAATCGCCGAGCCAGCGCGAGCATTGCGCAGCAGCGAGCTCACCGCGATGCCAAGCACCACAGACGCGCCCGTGCCCAACAGGAACACCCAGGTGAAGGTGAGCCAAGCGTCGGCCGTTGTGGGGATGGTGATGTCATAGGCGACCACGCCAAGCACTATGAGCGCGGCGAGCTGAACGATCGACACGAGCAGTGCCGTGGCGAGGCGCCCTGCGAAGAACGCGGTCGTTGGCAGGGGAGTGCCGTGGAGGCGCTTGAGGATGTCCTGGTCTCGGTCTGTAGCGAGGCCAAGGGCAAGCGACTGAAAGCCCGTGTTCATGATGCCGGTGGCGATCATGCCCGCGAGGAAGTACTGCGCAAAGCTCACGCCCTGCGCCACCTCTTCGCCGCCGAAGATCGCGCCGAACAGCGCCATGAAGATCAGCGGGAACGCGAAGATGAAGATCATCTGCTCCTTGGAGCGGAAGAACTCCTTGAGCTCTACGCGCGTGCGGTCCACCGCGATCGCGGTCCATGAGGGGCGATTCACTGCGCACCTCCGATGATCTGGAAGTACACGTCTTCAAGCGACGGCTTCACCACGCTCAGGTCTTCGATCTCTCCTTCTGTGGTGGCGAGCAGTTCGCGCAGGGTTGCGGTGGGCGTCGCCGTGACTTCCCGACGCTCCTCGCCGTTCTCGCGCCAGGTCACCACAGCGTCGGTCGCGCGAGCGCGCAGTCCGCCCGGGGTGTCGAGCGCCGCGACCTGGCCGGCATTGATGATGGCGATGCGGTCCGCGAGGTATTCGGCCTCATCGAGGTAGTGGGTGGTGAGGACCACCGTGATGTTGTCATCGCGCAGCGACTCGATGAGGGACCAGAACTGACGGCGCGCCTCGGGGTCAAAGCCCGTGGTGGGCTCGTCGAGGAAGACGAGTTCTGGGCGGCCCACGAGGGCGAGCGCCACGTCGAGACGGCGGCGCATGCCGCCCGAGAGGGTGCGGGGTTTGGCGTCGGCCTTGTCGTCGAGGCCCACTGCGTGGAGCAGCTCATCTGCGCTGCGGGGGTTGGGGTAGAGGCGGCCCATGTGGGTGATGGCCTCGCGAGGGGTGAGCAGGAACTGGTCAGACGTGCTCTGGAGCATGATGCCCAGTCGCTCTCGCCACTCGCGAGTGGGATGCGCAGGGTCATGGCCCAGGACGCTGACCTCGCCGCCATTGCGCTGGCGGAAGCCTTCAAGGATCTCAACTGTCGTCGACTTGCCGGCACCGTTGGGACCCAGCAGGGCGAACACCTCGCCCGTGCGGATCTCGAGGTCCAGACCGTCGACCGCTGGCTTGTCGCCGTAGACCTTGCGCAGGCCGGCGACTTCGATAGCTGTTGACATGCCACTGACGGTAGTCGTTCCCGCGTCGCGAGAACGTCCGCCGCCGGGATGATTACGCGCTCGTCGCTGAGGATGACTCGAGAGCGTTGGCGACTACCGCGTCGATGCCCTCCTTACTGAGCGCTTCGCCGCCTGAGCGGCGCAGCAGGAACTCGCCAAGGAGCGTGCGGTAGACGATCGCGGTGCGGGTGGTCGCGGCCTCCTTGGGGACGCCTGCGGCGATGAGCAGGCTCGTGACGTAGGAGGTGCGCGCCTCGTCGACGGCGCGGACCGCCTGTCTCGCCTGCTCGTCACGGGCCGCCCAGGCGCGCAGGGCAACCTCTGCTCGGTCCCCCTGCTGCTGGCCGAACACCAAGTGGGTGAGCGCGTAGATGCGCTCGCGAGGGTCGGTGGTCTCCGACTCGATCTGCTCGATGATCGCCTGGGTGCCCTGCTCTCGCCAGAACGTGAGCATCTCAGTGAGCAGCGCCTGGCGGTCCTCGAAGTGCCAATAGAAGGAGCCCTTGGAGACTCCCAGGTCCTTCGCGAGCGGCTCGATGCGGACGGCGTCCACGCCCCCTTCGGACAAGCGGTGGAAGGCCGCGAGGGTCCAGTCCACTCGCGTCAGGGTTGCCATGCGTTGACAATACGCCACCGTATGTTCTAGCGTCACCGTACGGAAGCGTATGGAGGGGAATCGGATGCTTGAGTGGTTTGCGGCATGCCTGCTGGTGGTGATCGCCATCGCGCACTCAGTGCTTGGCGAACTGAAGCTGCTGGGGCCGCTGCTGCGTCTCGAGTGGTCGCTTACGGTGCCGCGCCCCGCCGCCGACCGCATCTTCCGCTTCGCGTGGCACCTCACCTCCGTGGCGTGGGTCGCGCTCGCCGCGGTGCTCGTGGGTGCGTCGGTCCCTGTCGCATGTGCCGCAGTGTGCCTCGTGAGTTTCGCGGTCATCATCGCAAGGGTCCCGGGGCATGTGGCTTGGCCAGCGTTCCTCGCAGCTGGCCTGCTCGCGCTGGGCTACGCCGGACTGCTTCCCGTGTGGCTGCTGTGGACGGGTATTGCGGCCGCGTCGGCGGTCGCGGTGATCGCCGGGCTGTTCCACGTTGCGTGGGCGTTCGGCGTGCGGGCTGGCGCTGCCAACGTGATCCCCCAGCGACCCGACGGCGAGCGCACCTTTCGCCCCGACGGTCCCGCAACCGCGGGTGTGGCCGCGCTGCTGTTGTTCTTCGCCGCTCTCATCTGGGCGGTGGCTGCCGGTCGCGGCGGCGTGATCGCCACGGTGCTGACCGTGGGCGCTCTCGTCGTCCTCAGCGCTCGTGTCATGGGAGACGGCAGGTGGGTGGGCGTCACCAAGAGCGTGCGCGGAACGGGCTTCGCTGCAGCAGACGACCGCTATTGGACCCCCGCTGCAGCCGTGCTTGCGCTAGGCGCGGCCGCCGCGCTGGCACTCGCGTAACCCAAGCGCTCGGTGACGCGAGAGCGGAAGGTGAGTGAGCGTCGGGCCGTCAGCCCAGCAGGCGTTGAATGCGCGAGACGCCCTCGACAAGGTCGTCATCGCCAAGCGCGTAGCTGAGGCGCACAAAGCCGCTGGGGCCGAACGCCTCGCCCGGAACCACCGCGACCTCTGCCTCTTCAAGGATGACCGTTGCGAGGTCCGCGCTCGAGTTGATGACGCGGCCCGCGATCTCGCGACCGATGAGGCCCTCGACCGAGGGGTACGCGTAGAACGCACCCTTGGGCGTGGGCACCACGACGCCGTCGATCTCGCGAAGCATCTCGACCATGGTGGTGCGGCGACGGTCGAACGCCTTGCGCATGAGATAGACGTCCTCGAGGCCGCCGTCGAGCGCCGCGATGGCCGCGCGCTGCGACACGTTCGCGACGTTGCTCGTGAGGTGGCTCTGGAAGTTCGCGGCCGCCTTGGTGACATCCGTGGGAGCGATCATCCATCCCACACGCCAACCGGTCATCGCGTACGTCTTGGCGACGCCGTTGACGACGATGGTCTGGTCAGCGAGCTCAGGGACGGCCCTGACGATGGGGGAGAACACCGCGTCGTCGTAGATGAGGTGCTCGTAGATCTCGTCGGTGATGACCCAGATGCCATGCTCGAGCGCCCACTCGCCGATCGCCTTGGTCTGCTCCTCGGAGTAGACGGCGCCGGTGGGGTTCGAGGGGCTGCAGAACAGGAGCGCCTTGGTGCGGTCCGTGCGCGCGGCCTCAAGCTGCTCGACGGTGACGAGGTAGTCCTGGTCGGCGCCCGCGAACACCTCGACCGCGCGGCCGCCCGCGAGGCTGATCGCCTCGGGGTAGGTGGTCCAGTACGGCGCCGGGAGGACGACCTCGTCGCCCTCGTCGACGATCGAGGCGAAGGCCTGGAACACGGCCTGCTTGCCGCCATTGGTGACGATGACGTTGGCGGGGTCGATCTCGTAGCCCGAGTCGCGCAGGGTCTTGCGCGCGATGGCTTCGCGCAGCTCCGGCAGACCCGTCGCGGGCGTGTAGCGGTGGTTCTTGGGGTCGCGAGCGGCGGCGACCGCGGCCTCGACGATGAACTCCGGCGTGGGGAAGTCCGGCTCACCGGCGCCGAAGCCGATCACGGGCCGGCCGGCGGCCTTGAGGGCCTTGGCCTTCGCGTCGACGGCAAGGGTTGCGGACGGCGCAATGGCGCCAAGGCGTGCAGAGACTCGACGAGCGGGAGCGGTCATGGACCTTATTGTTCCACGGCGCCGGTTGCGCCCCGGTCGCAGTTGGCGCCCCGGGGCTCACCTCGTGGAGGGACAGCGGCGCGCTCGATCCCTCCTGGCGACAACTACTTGCACTGGAGAGGGACGCGCTCGCCTGAAACACTCCCTTTCCCCGGGCGACGATCTTCCCCAGAAGCTCCCGGCCCCTGCCCTATCCACAGACTTCGACACCGTGGACTCCTGGAGAGGGCCACGCGGGCGAGTATCTGGGAATGAAACCTGTTGACATCCTCAGGTCCCTTGGCGGCGCCGCGCGCGCTTCGCAACTCAAAGCGCGGGGGCTGACGCCGTTCCTGATCGAAAAGTCGCTCGCGCGTGGCGACGTGCTGCGCGCGTCGCGAGGCGTGTACGCACTGGCACATGCCCATCCCGAGGTCGTTCGCGCGGTGCAACTGGGCGCAGCTTTCACATGCATCTCCGCGCTGGCGCGTCATGGCTTGCCAGTGCCACGAACCCCGCTCGCTCCCCACCTGGCGGTGGCGCGCAACTTCCATGCCGCGGCGCACGAGTTGGGCGGTGCACGTCTGCACTACCAGTCGCGCCGCCCGGAGCCTGGAGCGACCGCCGAGGTGGCTGCAGCTCTGGACGCTGCTGGGGACTGCCTGGATGAGGAGTGGCATCTCGCGGCGGTGGACGCCGCACTGAACCGCGGTGTCATCCTTCTTGGCGACGTTGCGGGGTTCACTCGCACCTCACGTGAGCGTAGAGAGTTCCTGTTGGCGTTCGCAGATGCCCGTGCTGAAGCGCCTGGGGAGACGATCGCGCGAGTGCGCCTTGCCCGAGCCGGGTTCTCGGTCAGGCCGCAGGCGTACGTGGAAGGGGCTGGTCGCGTCGACCTCGAGGTCGACGGGCTCTTAATCCTTCAGGTTGACGGCTACGAGCCTCACAGCAGCAAGCGTGCGTTCGTGCGGGACCGCCGCGGATCGCGCGCTGTGATCCGAGCGGGTCGACCGCAGCTGTCGTACGCCGCCTCAGAGTTGCTTGGCGAGTACAGCCCGGACCTCGTAGGTGAGGTGCGCGATGCCCTGAACAGTTGGCGCGCGAGGGATCTTGGGGCGATCCGTCCCTCTGGGCAGCGAGTACTTCGCATCAGCAGGGACTAACCTGGAGTTCGTCCCTCTGGAAAGTGAGTGAGGGTGGCGAGGCGGCGGGACGCAACCCGTGAAAACCCGAGTTCGCATCAGAACCGGAAACCACGTACACTGGCGAGTCGGCGATTGACAATCGTCATGATGGCGCGCGCCCTCGTGAGCCCCATGACAGGAATCAAGAGCCTCGGGGCCCAACCCCCGAAGGGCAGTGGCGCAATTGGTAGCGCATCGGTCTCCAAAACCGACGGTTGGGGGTTCGAGTCCCTCCTGCCCTGCTTGACGCAGGCATGTCCTGTGCCAATCCATCCCACAAGCAAAGGACATTCGGTGAGCGACACTGCCGTGACCGACGAGGCGAAGGGCCCGCGCAAGAACGAGCGCGAGGGCCGCAACATCTTCGCCCGCTTCGTGCTGTTCTGGCGCCAGGTCATTGCGGAGCTCAAGAAGGTCGTCACGCCCACGCGTGAAGAGACCGTCCGCTACATCTGGATCGTCCTTGGCTTCGTTGCCGTGGTGATGGCCATCGTGTTCGGGTTGGACTTCGTGTTCAACTTCGGCGCCAACTGGGTTTTCAGCGACTAGTCGCTGCTGTAAGGAGAGATTCGCGTGTCTGACGAGACTGCTGACGGCATGTCCGTCGACCTGACCGACGCCTCGATTGAGGCCGACGCTGTGGTCGAGGGCGACTCCGTCGTCGCCGACGACGTCGCCCAGGAGACGGCCGACGCTGTGGCTGATGACGCCGCTGACGAGACCGAGGCTCCGGCCGAGGACGCCGCCGACGAGGCTCCTGCTGAGGACGCAACTGAGGCGACGGACGAGGCTCAGGCTCCCGCAGCGTCGGACGCGGACCCGGTTGAGGCGTTCCGCAACGAGCTCGCTTCGCGCGAGGGCGAGTGGTTTGTTGTCCACTCCTACTCGGGTCACGAGAAGCGCGTGAAGCAGGCGATCGAGCACCGCATCGAGTCGCTGCACATGGAGGACTACATCTTCCAGGTGGAAGTCACCATGGAGCAGGTCACCGAGATCAAGAATGGCCAGCGCAAGCAGGTCACCCGTGTGCGCATGCCCGGATACGTGCTGGTCCGCATGCACCTCACCGATGAGTCCTGGGGTGCCGTGCGCAACACTCCCGGTGTCACCGGCTTCGTCGGTCACGCCCACCAGCCGGTGCCGCTGACCCTCGACGAGGTCGTCTCGATGCTTGCCCCTGCCCAGGCTCCCGCCGCCGTTGTCGGCGAGGAGGCCACTCCTGGTGTCGGAAAGACCGTGGACGTCGACTTCCAGGTCGGCGAGTCGATCACCGTCATCGACGGTCCGTTCGCCACGCTGCCCGGCACCATCTCCGAGATCTCTGTGGAGAGCCAGAAGCTCCACGTGCTCGTGTCGATCTTCGGCCGGGAGACCCCGGTCGAGCTGTCGTTCAACCAGGTCCAGAAGATCTGACGCGACAGCAAACCAGCGGCCGCCAGCCGCACATGCTAGTTAGTAAAGGACCCACAAATGGCACCCCCTAAGAAGAAGGTTGCCGGCCTGATCAAGCTCCAGATTCAGGCTGGTATGGCGAACCCCGCCCCGCCGGTTGGCCCCGCACTGGGTCAGCACGGTGTGAACATCATGGAGTTCTGCAAGGCCTACAACGCGGCCACCGAGTCGCAGCGTGGCAATGTGATCCCCGTGGAGATCACGGTCTACGAAGACCGCTCCTTCACGTTCATCACGAAGACCCCGCCGGCCGCAGAGCTCATCAAGAAGGCCGCAGGAGTGGCTAAGGGCTCCGGTGTCCCGCACACGCAGAAGGTCGGCACGCTGACCCAGGCGCAGGTGCGCGAGATCGCCGCCCAGAAGCTCGAAGACCTCAACGCCAACGATCTCGACGCCGCGGCGAAGATCATCGAGGGCACCGCCCGCTCGATGGGCATCACGGTCTCCTAAGGCCACAACCCAGTGGGAGGGTCGCGCTGGCCCGCACCACGACTGCACAGAAAGAGAAGCAGATGACCAAGCGCTCCAAGGCTTACAACGACGCTGCACAGCTCGTTGACCGCAGCCAGCTCTACACCCCGCTCGAGGCAGTTCGCCTCGCGCAGAAGACGTCCTCCAAGAAGACCGACTCGACCATCGACGTCGTCTTCAAGCTGGGCGTTGACCCCCGTCACGCGGACCAGATGGTCCGTTCCACCGTCGTCCTTCCGCACGGCACCGGCAAGACCGCAAGGGTCCTGGTCTTCGCCAACGGTGACAAGGCAGACGCCGCCCGTGAGGCCGGCGCGGACATCGTCGGTGGCGACGAGCTCATCGAAGAGGTGGCCGGCGGCCGCCAGGACTTCGACGCCGTCGTGGCCACCCCGGACCTCATGGGCAAGGTCGGCCGTCTGGGCCGCGTGCTCGGTCCCCGTGGCCTCATGCCCAACCCCAAGACGGGCACCGTGACGATGGACGTGGCCAAGGCCGTGTCCGACATCAAGGGTGGAAAGATCGAGTTCCGTGTCGACAAGCACGCCAACCTGCACACCGTGCTGGGCAAGGCGTCCTTCGGTGACCAGAAGCTCCTTGAGAACTTCCAGGCCGTCCTCGACGAGGTGCTTCGCGCGAAGCCGTCCTCGTCCAAGGGCCGCTACATTCTCAAGACCTCGATCTCCGCGACCACCGGTCCGGGCATCCCGGTTGACGCCCTCGCCAAGAGCGACGCGTAGAGCAAGCAGGCGTGAGGCCCGGTTCCCAGTGGGGAGCCGGGCCTCAGTCATTTCCGGCCCGACGCTGTGGCTGGGCGGACGCCTCGCTCACCTCCGCGCCGGCGACATGACGGCGACGTGGTGGCGGGTTTGCTCCTCATCTCGCGCTCCGGTAAGGTAGATGCGCCCAAGACCGCCGGTTGTCTTGCCCGCAAGGGGAAGACCGAAGTCTCGCGAAAGCGAAGGCCAGCGCAGGTGAACTGAACGCTCGACCATCGCGTCGGGCCTCCGGCCTCGCCTGTGCGCGAGGCCTTTTTGCTTTCCTGGACAGGCAGGCGGTCATCATCCAGGAAGGATAACTATGGCGACGCCAGACAAGGTGGCCGCGGTCAAGGAGCTCACGGAACTGTTCCGTGCCTCCAACGCCGTGCTGATCACCGAGTACCGCGGCCTGTCCGTCTCGCAGCTTGCTCAGCTGCGTGGGGACCTGCGTGGTACCGCGACCTATGCGGTCGCGAAGAACACTCTGACGGCGCTCGCGGCCAAGGAAGCCGGCGTTGAGGGTATTGATGACCTCTTCGTTGGCCCCACGGCTATTGCATTCGTCACCGGTGACCCGGTGGAGGCTGCAAAGGGTCTTAAGGCTTTTGCCAAGGCGAACGACAAGCTCGTTATTAAGGGCGGCGTTCTCGAAGGCAAGGCGATCTCTGCTGCAGAGGTCCAGAAGCTGGCCGACCTCGAGTCCCGCGAGGTTCTGCTCGCCAAGGCTGCCGGCGCTATGAAGGCGTCGCTCTTTGGTGCTGCGTACCTGTTCCAGGCGCCCCTGTCGAAGGCAGTGCGCACCGTTGACGCCCTGCGTGCAAAGCAGGATTCTGCGGCCTAATGCCGCGCAGCGTAAAGCTGCACCCCGAACCAACTGCGTTCCCGCAGGCAAACAAGCAAAGGAAACATCATGGCTAAGCTCACCACCGAGCAGCTCATCGACGCGTTCAAGGAGCTCTCGCTCATCGAGCTCTCCGAGTTCGTCAAGGCCTTCGAGGAGACCTTCGAGGTCACCGCTGCCGCCCCCGCCGCCGTTGCGGTTGCCGCCCCCGCCGCTGGCGGTGGCGACGACGCCGGCTCCGCCGAGGAGAAGGACGCGTTCGACGTCGTTCTGACCGCCGTTGGCGACAAGAAGATCCAGGTCATCAAGGAGGTCCGTGCCCTCACGAACCTCGGCCTGGGCGAGGCCAAGGCTCTGGTCGACGAGGCCCCCAAGACCATCCTCGAGGGTGCCAAGAAGGAAGACGCCGAGAAGGCCAAGGAGGTCCTCGAGGCCGCCGGCGCCACCGTCGAGCTCAAGTAAGCACCGAGCTCAACTTCAGCTCACGCTAAAGAGGCCGGGTCGCTCCGCAAGGGGCGACCCGGCCTTTGCTTTCTCTCGCATGACCCGGGCCCGACGCTGTGGCTGGGTGACAGTGGGCCCCTGCCTAGGGCTGTGATGGAGAAAGGTGCCCCGGCCCGCCGGGGGATAGCGGACCGGGGCGATAAGCGGTCTGGCGCCAGGGGGGGGGAATTGCGCCGTAGCAGACCGCTCGCTTTATCAGCTCAGTGGCTGTGCTGCAGGACTCCTGAAGGGGGTGGGGACGTAGTCGCTTGCGCGACCGGCCTGGCCGAAGACCTCCATGCGCTCGGCGATCATGTCGGACATCGCCGCACGGCCTGCGCTCGCTGCGGGGGCGGGGTCCGCGGCAAGGGGGTCTGCGGCGAGCGCGACGCGCATCGCTGCGGCGTATGCCATGTGTGAATCCATGCCCTGGTTGATCTTGGTGACGCCCAGCTTGGTGGACCGCGCCTTCTCGTCCTCCGGGACACCCCACGACTCGGGAAGCTTGCCGCCGTGCGCGTTGATGATGTCGCGCAGGTGCGCGGGCAGCGACGACGAGCCGTGCATGACGAGGTGGGTGTTGGGGATCTGCTGAGCGATCTCGACGATGAGGTCCATGTGCAGCACCGAGGAGTCCGGTGGGCTCGTGAACTTGTAGGCGCCGTGCGATGTGCCGATGGCGACGGCGAGCGCGTCGACGTCGGTGCGCTCGACGAACTCACGCGCCTCCTCCGGATTGGCGAGCACGATCTCCGCGTGCGTCGCGCCGTCCTTCGATCCGCCGATCGTGCCGAGCTCTCCCTCGACGGAGACGCCGTACTGACGGGCGTACTCCACAACTCGCTGGGTGACGGCGATGTTCTCGTCGAACGAGGTGGGCTTGTGGGTCTCAGGGTCAAGCGAACCGTCGATCATGACTGAGGAGAAGCCGGCGTCGATCGCGCGCTTGCAGGTCTCGAAGTCGGGGCCGTGGTCGAGGTGAACGACAACGGGAATGTCGGTGTAGTGGTCGACGGTGCGCAGCAGCAGGTCCCAGTACAGCTCGTCGGACGCGAACGCTGACGCTCCCGCGATGGTCTGCACGATCACCGGCGCGTTCTTGCGTCGAGCCGCGTCGAGGACCGCCTCGACCTGCTCGATGTCGGTCACGTTGAACGCGCCGACGCCATAGCCGCCTGCTCGGGCGTGGTCGAGCACCTCGCGGAGCGTGGATAGGGTCATTGCCAAGGGCCTTTCGTTAAGTGTAGAGACGCAGGACTTTCTGTGTCTTCATCGGCATCTGGGGGTGCCTCTGGGCACTACCATAACAGAATGAATGCTAGCCGGTTTGGTTTGGTTTCGTTTGAGCAAGTCGTAAGGAGGTGACCGTGTGGCGTCACAGGCAATCGTTGGCGTGGACTTCGGCAGTTCCCGCATCAAGGCGGCGGCGTACGACCGCGCGGGTCAGCTGATCGAGGTCTCCGCAGTGGACACGCCGCTCGTGCAGCGCAAAGACGGCGACGACTTCCCGGTGGCGGACATGCTCGCCGCTGCGGCGGAGGCCATTGCGCAGCTGGGGCTTCCCAGAGGGACGATCGCGGCCGTCTCCACGGCGTCGATGGGCGAGACGGGTACCGTCCTTGGGCGCAACGGGCTCGCCGACGTGGGCTTCCCCTCGTGGTACGACTCGCGCGGCGCGGACATCATCGAGCGACTTGCCGAGACGTGGGGAGAGACCTTTCTTCGCAACGCCACAGGGCGCCACTTCCGCACTGCCTCCACCGTCGCCAAGCTGGGACATCTCCGCGAAGCAGATGGCCCCCTGCCGGACGGTGTGTTCCTTGGCATCTGCGGCGCCCTGGCCTGGCAGCTCACGGGCGTCGCCTGGCAGGAGGCGGGCCTCGCGACCACCAGCGGAGTGTTCGACATCACCAGTCGCGACTACCTCACCGCCGTATGGGACGACGCCGGCCTTGGCAACGTCGACCTGCCGCCAGTCCGCGCGGCTGGACACGGCGAGCGGGCGTCCACAGACCTCGCACGCTCGCTGGGCCTGGCGGAGGACGCGCTGGTCGTCATTGCAGGGCACGACCATCCGGTGGCGTGCGTGGGCGCCGGAGTGAGGGCTGGCGAGATCGCCGACTCGATGGGCACGGGCGAGGCGATCATCGCGCCCATGGGCGCCCGCGGAGACGACAGAGCTCACCTTTCCGGCGCGATGAGCAGCGACCGCTACCTGGCCTTCGAGATCTGGCCGGCTGATGGATCGATCATGGGGGTATGGGAGCGACTGCGACCGGGCCTCGCGATGCGCACTTTCGTCGAACACAGCGAGCTGTCGCGAGAGGAACTCGACGCCGCTGCGCCCAGACCCGCCCCCGGCTCGCACTTCAGAGATGACCACTCGCTCGCCATGGAGCTGGCAGTCGCGCCACCGATCGACTATTCGCCACAGATGTGGGGCCACCTGGTGGACTTCTATGTCGAACTCGCGAACCGGGGTCAGCGACTGCTGCGCGACGTCTCGGGGGCGCAGGGCCCGGCCGTCCTCACCGGTGGCGGCCTGCGCTCGGCGCGATGGCGAGCGTCGAAGGCGCTGCTCGGCGACGGGCCCATGGAGGTGTCGTTGGTGCAAGAGACGGGTACACGTGGGTGTGCCGCTATTGCCGGAGCCTCCATCGGCTGGTGGACCACAGCGTCGGACATGCCGGGAGTGGAGCGCCTCCCCATTGGCGCCGACGCGGTGGCTGACATGGACGCGGCCGCTCACGCCATCGGGTGGTGACCCTCCGAACGCCGGCAGAAACGCAAGTTCTCACTTTCGGTTCCTTTGCCTTCGGTGTAACCTCGGGCTGTGCATGCTTCCCAGCGCCGTGAGGCAATCATGACCGCCCTGTTCGAACACGGGACGGTGCGCACGCGCGACCTCGCGGAGCAGCTGGGTGTGTCGGAGGTGACCATCCGCACGGACTTCGAGGCGCTCGAGCAGCAGGGTCGCGTCTCGCGGGTCCACGGCGGCGTCACCATGACCGAGACCCCGTTGATGGGCTTCGACGCCCGATCGACGCAGAACGTCGCCGCCAAGCAGCGCATCGGCGCCGCTGCGGCAAGGCTCGTCAAGGACGACACCACGATCATCCTCGACTCCGGAACTACGGTGTTCAGCCTGGCAAGACAGCTTCCCACCGTGACGGACCTCGTTGTCCTCACCCCTGGTGTGAACATTGCTCTCACCCTCATGGACGTGGCTGGTGTCACCGTCCGCCTGCTGGGAGGCAGGTTGGATCCCCGCATCGCCTCCACCGTCGGCACCCCCCGACAGCAGGGGATCGAGGGTGAGATTGCTCACATTGCCTTCCTGGGCGCAGGTGGCATGGACTCCGACTACGACGTCGTTGAGGGCTCTTTTGATATTGCGGAGTCCAAGCGATCGCTCGCCAACGCGGCCCGCAAGCTCGTGCTGCTCGCAGACGCCGCGAAATGGAACACTTTCGACCGTCATAAGGTGATGAACGTGTCGCGCTTCGACATGGTCATCACAGACGAGTCCATGCCTGAGGCAACGCGCGACGCGATCCGCGAAACCGGCGTGGAGCTCATCATCGCGTAGCGGGCGCACGCCCCCTTACCGCCCTCCCCGCATTCTTGCGGATACGCATACTCGCGCGTACACCCGACGCTCGGTTGGCTCTTGCGCGCCCCGGGGAGCCTCCGACCATAGGTTAGATAACGAACTGAAAACAAAGTTTGTGTCTTTCGAATCTTGTCGTATATGGTGCTCACAGGCCGGTTGGACGGCCCAATTGGCTTCGGACGGCAACGATGCCGTGGCCAAACGTCTCAAGGAGGAGATTGATGATTCAACGCAGACTCGCTGCGATCACCGCTCTGGGTGCAGCCGCGGCGCTTGCGCTCACGGGCTGTGCCTCGAGCGGTGACGACCCGTCGGGCGCACCGGCCGCTGGCGGCGGCGAAGAGGTCACCCTGACCTTCAGCCAGTGGTGGGAGGTCGAGCTGCCCGAGGGCTACATGCGCGGGCTCATGGACCGCTTCGAAGAGCAGAACCCCGGCATCAAGGTGGAGCTGATCTCGAACCCCTACTCCGCGACCGTCGACCTGCAGACGGCCGCTGCGGCGACCGGCACGCTTGCCGACATCGTCGCGATCAACGGCGCGAGCGTCTACGACCTGAAGACGCAGGGTGCGATCACGAACCTCAGCGCCCTCATGGACGACGCCGGTTACGACCCCGCCCAGCTGGTCAGCAACGACCAGATCGACGGCGCGACCTACATGGTGCGTGCGCTGAACTTCGCGTACCCGATGTACTACAACACGGACCTCCTGGAGGCCGCGGGCGTCACCGAGGTGCCCAAGACTCGTGCGGAGTTCGAGACCGTGGCGAAGGCCGTGACGAACCCCAACGCCAACGTCTACGCGTGGTCGCTTCCGATCAACGTGCAGTCGCCCGCGGGCTTCGACTCCCAGGCGTGGCTGTGGGCGTCCGGCGGCCGCTTCCTGCAGGACCGCAAGCCTAACTTCCAGACCCCTGAGGTCGCGGACTGGCTGCAGTTCCTCAAGAACCAGTACGACGCCGGCAACATCACGCCGGGTGCGTTCACGCAGCAGGAGCAGCAGAAGGTCGAGGAGTTCACGGCCGGCCGCAACGCGATGATGAACGGTTCGCTCGCCCACATCGGCGGCATCCGTGAGGCCAACCCTGACCTCAACTTCACCATCGGCTTCGTGCCCTCGATCGACGGCTTCACCGGCAAGCCCGGCCTCGCCGGCGCCTCGTGGGGCATGGGCATCGCGGAGAACTCGAAGCACAAGGCCGAGGCGTGGAAGCTCATCGAGTTCATCATGAGCACGGACGTCAACTCCGAGCTCGCCACTCAGGCAACGGGCTTCCCCGGCAACAAGGACTCTGTCCCCGGCTACGTCGACGGTGACCCGCTGTACGAGCTCGCGTTCGAGGTGTACCAGGGCAGCGAGTTCGTCACCGAACTCGAGGGTCTTCCCAACGCCCTTGACCTCAACCGCAACCTCAACGAGAACCTCGTTCGCCTTCTGCAGGGAGACGCCACGGTCGAGCAGACCCAGGCCTCGCTGCAGGAGTACTGGGCCGGAGTTCTCGGAAGCTAATCTGCAACCCCTCCGGACGGTGGTGGGGACGGCGCAAGCCGACCCCACCACCGTTCCCACAGCATCACCTTCCGCGATCCCCAAGAGGCAAGGTCCACGCAATGCCCCCCACCACACTCGAGGCGAGCGACGCTCCCCCC
>Ga0065721_10049221_pt1 | contig 41277 bp, 32 predicted proteins | sample Mesricmetagenome_FD_59108 | JGI IMG/M metagenome (GOLD analysis project Ga0065721, IMG submission 59108) | Mesophilic microbial community from rice straw/compost enrichment Sample: eDNA_1 v2 (version 2) | ecosystem: Engineered > Solid waste > Grass > Composting > Bioreactor | place: USA: Davis... | reverse complement strand
TCGTTGATTCAAAGGAATCCCTGAGCAATGGCGATCGGAAGAACATTTCATGCGCAGGCTGCTGTTTAGCCCAAATACAAACAAAGGGGTGTCCCATCGTCATTTACATGACTTATGGGACACCCCCTTTCTCCGTATCCGATTAACCTTTTTCTCCGATTAACAATTTAGTCAAGAAGATTGATTCAGCTTGCGATATTCGCCGGGGGTCAGCCCTTCACGCTTCTTAAACGCCCGTATAAAGGAAATGACCTGCAAGTATCCCGCTTGCTCCGCAATAGACTGCACGGAATCGGATGTATCGACCAGCAGCCGCTTCGCTTCATCAAGCCGGATGCGGATTAAATAATCGACGAACCTCTCACCCGTCTCCGTCTTAAACACTCGGCTGAGCATTCGTGTAGATAACTCAAACCTCTCGCTCAAATATTGCAAAGAAAGATCCGGATTGCTGAAGTTTTCCAAAAGGAAGGTCTTTACCTCTTCGATTAAACGATGATAATCCTGCGTCTGCTGCCATGCCGCAAGCGACTCGACCAATTCGGTAAGGTAATGGGTCAATACGCTTTGCATCTCGTCCACCAGGTCTAATTCGGCCAGGTCAGCCATTGCCTTGGATGATGAATATGCCAGTTCCCGTCCTTCTGCATCCCCGGGTATTTCCTGCAGCATTTTATCCAGTTCATTAACAAGGCATTGCATCACGTCGAGCACCTTATCCCGCTGAAGCTGCTCGCTTCGCATCTCGGCAAACATCGCTTCAAGCCCGCTCAGCCATGACGGCTCCGCTGCGCGAATGGTTTTGGCCAAGGTCTTGGCTGCTTGCAGGTGACGATACAGATCACTGCCGGCACTTGTCTGCACTTCTCTTGCGAAGTAAACATGGTTGTAGCCGTGAAGTGTCCGGTATTCCCCGGCCCGGAGCGCGTCCTGATAAGAGTGGCCGATATCTTCCGCATCATGCGCCTCCGTCCCTACATAGACGGATGTGGTAAACTGCAGATTGGATGCCACCCATGCCTTCACAGCTTCCGCGATGTGATCGACAGGGGCCAGCGCCTTCTCCGCATCGACATAGAGAATCGCGACCAGTTGATCGGCTTCCTTCCATTCCAGCCATATCGGCACTTGCTGGCCCTGAGCAATTTCTTGCATCACGCCATGAATAACAAATTTAAACAGCTGCTGGTCGCGAACGGAATAGGTATTGCGGAAATCCTGATAATTATCAATCTCTACAATCATAACCAGCGCGGAGGCAAACGTCTCCGGAAGCTTAAGCTGCTCGGCTTCTTGCCTCCATTCATCCGGGCTTAAGGAGAATTGGCCGTCTAGCAGCTCATAGAACCAATACTTCTTGCGGATCGACAGGTCCTCCAAATACCGCTTCTCGTATTGATGCGAGTTCTCTACCAGGTTGTCGAGCGCGGAGGATATGAAGTGGAACTCATCATGCGCCGTTTTTTTGCCCATGGATAAGCTTCGCTTAAGGGTATAACGGTCGATTCGAATCATGATTTCTTCAATTGGCTTATAGTTCCGGTGAGTCATATAAGTCAGAAACAACAGACCAAGCAGCATAAGTACAAGCACTGGCAGCATCCATGCCTCCAGGAAAGAGGCCATAACGCTTGCCCGTTCCAGCGGCGGCACCTTCACTTCGAGCTTCCAGCCCGTATAGGCAGAGAGCACGCTGCTCCTTCCCCATTCATCCGTTTTCCCGGAATCGGGCTGCTGCAAAGATTCGTCGAAGAATGTACGCCCGTCGGCCCCGGTCAAGTATATGGAGTCGGCTGCGTTAGCCTTAATGGATTGCAGCATGCTCTGCATGGAACCTACTTGAATATTGATGACAACAACACCGCTTGGAATCGCAGAAGTAATCGGAAACAGCTTGGCCAGGGATACGACCTGAACCGGCCGCGCTTCGCCGATGAATTGATTGTAGCTGCGCTGCGAGGTCCATTTTCCTCCTAAGCCGTCTTTAAATGCCGCTTCTACGAATGCTTGGTCTGCAAACTGGTCCAGCTTGAACATAGCATTGTCGGTAATCACTTCCTGATTCGATTGTTTATAGAGATAGACATCGCCGGCAAAAGGAAACAAGGTCTTCATTTCATTCAGCCTCTGCGTGATCTGATACGCGATGAATGGCGCTGTTGGCTCATCCGTGTTGTAGTAGTTTTTAATCGTCTCGTCAGTCAACAGCTGCTGAACAATATAATTCTCAATCGTTAGAAACGATGAGTCCATCACATTCATCACATGCGCCGCGAACACATCATTGGTGTTCTGAATCCGTTCCTTCGTTTCTTCGCTCCAGCGATAATAAAATGCCATGCATAGCAGCAGAACTACAAAAACGAAAAACGGCATATAAGACAACAAAAGACGGTAAAACCATTTTCTCTGCATCGTCTTCCCCCTGAAGGTAAATAACTTAACTATTAACCAAGTTAACTTCTTCTTGATTTATTTAAAATCCTTCCTCAAGGTTAGTATAAAAACTACAAGGTTAGTATAAAAAAGATAAATTTATTAGGAGGGAAGCTTAGACTCGGTAGTAACCTAGCATTAAAACGAAGAGACTGTCCCGATGGGACAGTCTCCGTATTCATTCATAAGCTAATTAATACCCGTACACATCAAAGCTCCAGAGCGAGTAACCCCACTGTGTACCGCGTTCCGTGCCCAGCATGCGTACATAACGGCCGCTGCCGGTCACATTCTGATCAAGGTCGGCGCCTGTACCCGTGGTGGTGCTATAAAGATCTGACCAGCTGTTTCCATCCGCCGAGATTTGCAGCTTAAACGACTTGGCATAAGCGGTTTCCCATTTCAGCTTGATGTTGGTCACCGTACGGTCTTGCCCAAGATCCACTATAATCCATTGCGGATCGGCACCCGTCGCAGATCCCCAGCGGGTACCAGGGTCATTGTCCACCGCCGAAGCAGGAACAAACGGGTCCTGATAGGAGGAAGCCGTTGCTGTTTTGCCTGCGGACAGCAGCGTGGAATTCGAGGATGTTGCAGCATGTCCGTAAACCTCTACTTCGTAAAGCGAGTAGCCGTAGATGGTACCGCGCTCGGTCATATTAATCCGAACATAACGTCCTGTTCCCGTTACGTTGAAATCATCGGTACCTCCGTCACCGGTTGTAGTTGTATAAATGTCAGACCAGCTCGAGCCGTCATCCGACACTTGGACCTTATACGATTTGCCGTACGCTGTCTCCCAATTCAGCTTGACGCGGCTGAGCTGCTGCGAGGAGCCAAGATCAATCGCAAGGGTCTGCGGATCGGCATTTGCAACAGATGCCCAGCGGGTTTGCGTATTGCCGTCTACTGCATTAGAGCCGGCAAAAGGCGCCTCCGTCGACGATACGGTTACTATTTTATTAAGTGCTACATTAGTATCCGTATCATTATTGCCGCCATTCTCATTCTCGTTACCATTGCCGTTGTCTTCACCGCTGCCAATCGGAGGCCAATTATCGCCCGTATTCGTGTTCTCCATCGGATTCACCGAGACCAGCGATTTGGCAGCAACAACAGCTGTGCCTGTCGTTCCGGCAGCATTCTTAAACGTTACGGTTACAGGGCTTGCTGTCGGGTTCCAGATCTGAGCGGTATACGTGTTGCCTTTCTTGTAGACCGTTGCGCTCGTCCAACCCGTTGCCCATACATCCTTCGTACGTGTGCCAAGTGTCTGCATGTTGTGAACGAACCAATACGTATTAAAGATCTCGTTCTTCTGCATGCTGGCTGCGCTCCATTTGTTAATAACCGCCTGCGGGTCGCTTAACGCCTGGATTGGCCAAACGATGTGATACCAGTCCGTCTCGGCACCGCCGTTATCGGCGACAAAACCGCTGTATAGCCCTGCAGCTTTGCCCGGTACCAGACTGTAGCTTGTCAAATATTCAGCTGTTGGCAGCCAGTGGATACCGTATACATATACCGGATCTCCGTTAAAGAAGGTACCAAAGAAATTCGACGCCCCATACACTTGCCCAACTGTTTTGTGCGTATATTGCGGAATCCAGTTGTCGCCGTCATAGTTGAACCAGTATTGCATCACCGCGTTCAGCTCAGTTGTGAAACCATAAATGGCCGCGTTGCGGAAAGCGGTATCGCCATTCGTCAATGCCCACATGTACTGGCCGACCCATCCAAAGAGCGATTCGCCTGCTGCTTCCTGGTTGTTGCCGTTGTCATTATCCGCATAACCGCCTGCCCATGAATGGCCTTCATAAGGGTCAAAGCTGCGGAAGAACGGGAACATCGAATCGGTGCGCGAAGGGTTCGCGTAATCACGGACGAGATGGTCGATCATCGGACCGTATTGCGTTTTGAAATCATCATCAAATGTTGCGAGTACGGCAGAAGCAAATACATAGTAACCGTACGTGAAGTGATGGTCGGTAATGCCGTTGTTCGCGCCAAACTCGCTGGATTTGTAGTACGTTGTCCCCCAATCGGAGTTATAGTACAGGAAATAATCCGGCTCGCCGTTCGTGTACGTATACCAGTCCGTCAGGATCGTCTTGATCCGCGACAGGAATTTATCCCGGTAAACGGTCTCGCCAAGCTCATTGGCTGCAAGAGCACCCATCGCAAGCGGATGGAGCTTCTTGCCTTGCCAGTAAGCATCGGCAGCCATCAGATTACTTGTTGTTTCTTCATCCAGCGCTTTCAGATAAGACACCATCAGCGATCTGTCATATGCCGAATCCGTCGGTTCGGTGAATTGCGGTACAATACCATAGAAGCGTTCAACCGTCGTAAACGTATTGCCTTCAAGCACTTTCAATGTACCGCGAACGGATGGATAAGTCAGCGCTGTAAGTGATGTCGGGGACACTTTCCACTGATGCGGAAGCAGCGTGGTCAGCGCCTGATTCGAGAAGCCTGTACGCTTCAGCGCAGTCGTTAGCGTGTAATCCGTTGTCACTTGAGAAGTGGAGTCGTTGTAGCTGTAGTTCACCTTGGTATCTGTTACAAAAGCATAAGCATGCTGGTAATAATAATTCAGATTTGAAGCCGCCGACATCGCGCCAATCGACAGATAATTTCCGCCGCTGCCAAGCTGAATTTTTACCTTCGCGCCTACTTTCTTGAAAACTGTTCCTGCAGGAGCAAAAATACCATAGTAACGTGTATACGATGCGCCGCTGCCGTCCGTATTCACCAGCTTCACGCCGATGTGGTCGGTTGTCAGCGTTGCGCCTTCCGTTGTCAGAACGGAGTTACCATTGTCATCGAACAGCTGCGTAATCAATGAAGAATAGATTTCAACCGAGTTAGGATCAGCAAAGGTGTTGTAGACATAAGGCGAGCCTTTGACGAACGTGGATTTCATTTTATCCGTCGCATCGTCACTTACTACCGCATCTACAGACCAGTCGCCATACCCGGTTACACGGGTTTGCAGCTTGGAGGTATTGATGCTGCTCGACATCACATACAGATCCGGATTGCCGTCGGCATTTACCGCTCTGCCATCCGAAGACAACCAGCCTGCTCCCGGATTCAGAATGCCAAGTCCTTGCTGGAAATACTTCGCCTTCAACGGCAGAGTCACCAGATAGTCGCCGTATGGCTTGATCAGAATTGATTGCCACCAGTCATTTGATGGAATCGGTGTCTGAAGGTTGGATGATTTGTTCGCTGGATATTTCGGCTGCGGCATATGGATATCATTCGTCAGATAGCTGCCGGCGCCCGATTGCACCGCAGTTGGTGTCGGCAGAGCCGGAATTGTATAAGTCGGCTGCGGCTGACCTGCGACATAATCATAAACCTCCAGTTCGAGCAACGAGTAGCCAAAACTTGTTGCGCGCCCGATACCGTTCATCCGAACGTAACGTCCATTTGTATAGAGCGGAATCTCCTGCTTGCCTCCCGCCCAGTGAAGCTCACGATAGACGGTTGTCCATTGTGAACCGTTATTCGATACTTGAACATCATAGGCCCTTCCTGCTGCAGCTTCCCAGTTCAGCACAACGCGGCCAATCTGATGGGCGGAGCCAAGGTCCACATAAATCCATTCATTGTCTGCCGCATTCGACGACCAGCGTGTTGCTGTGTTGCCGTCTACTGCATTAGCTGCAGCCGTCGAACCCGGCGGCAAATAAGCAGAATTTTCAGTTGATGATACCGTCACCGGTTTGTTGAGCGCAACGTTGGGACCGTAATCAACCGGAGGGGCCGTTGAGCCGCCCGTACCGTATACTTCAAATTCCAGAATCGAATAGCCATAAGCAGCAAGGGCACGCTGCGTGCCGTACACTCTGACATAACGGCCGCTGCCAGCAAGGGTCAGATCATCAACGCCGCCGTCTCCGGTCGTTGTCGAATAGATATCGTTCCAGGTCGATTCATCGCTGGATACCTGGATTTTATAAGCCGTGGCATAAGCGCCTTCCCAGTTAATCTTCACGCGGTCAATCGTCGCATTTGCGCCAAGATCGACATACAGCCATTGCGGGTCAACTCCCCATTGGCTTCCCCAGCGGGTGCCGGTCGAGCCGTCTACGGCCAGATTTGCCGCATTTCCGCCTTCTACAGAAGAGGCGTATGCCGTTTTATTTTGCGATAAGAGATAAGAGTCTGCGGCATGTGCCTCACGGATAAACAATGACGATACCAGCGAGACCAGCATGACCGCGCATAGCGTCAGGACAAGCAGCTTTTTCGTCTTCGCTTCCCGATCCATCATATACATTCGTCTATTTCCTCCCTAATCCACCTTATTGTTCATGGCTATTCTTGAGCCCTGGTCAATCGCCTGATTTGCCTCCCCTACAGCCCTCCTTCCTCAATCAACGATAACTGGCAACGCTTTCATCGCCATGCACGGATTAGTATACTGCTGCAAGATACAGGAAGAACATGCCAATATTTAGCGTTTTATGCCAGGATATCTTGAGCTTGTCCATTCCTAATCGCGGAGTCCTAGTTCTCTGCTCCTCATCTGATTAAATTTTTAAGCCCTTAGCCATACGAGTGAACGAGATCGGGGGAACGGTGTAATTACGCCGAGAAAAATAAGGCCCCTCATGGACCTTAACTCACCCCACTTCAACACAAACAGAGCACTTAAGGCCCCGAGGGACTCTAAGTGCTCTCCATCCATATGCCCTGATGCCGGGCCATACTGCCTTAGCATTACATATCCACGGAATTGCTGTTCGCAGCTTGTACCTGTGACTTGCGGTTCAGCATAATATTGCGGAAGTAGATAAAGACGCTTGGCAGCTGGCCAAGCAGAAAGACCGGGTCCTTGCGGTACAGCGCATAGATGGACAGAACCGCGCTGCCCAGAATGCTGTAGATCCAGAAGGACTGCGGAACAACGGTCTTTTTCGCTTTCTCACTCGCCAGCCATTGGGTTATAAACCGCATCGTAAACATAATCTGTCCGATAAAACCAAAGATAATCCATCCCATGTTGCCAGCCGACACATTGCCTATTATCGAATGCCACCACATAATTAATGGCCTTTAATCTGATAGCGAATGACCCGTTTGCGGAGCCAGCCAATAACAATCGCATCCATAAGGCCTACAAAAGCCCGATTAAATACGCCATATTTGGATACGCCATGCTGTCTTTCCTGATGGGATACGGCTACCTCAATCACCTTAAAGCCGTTGATTTTCGCCAAAGTCGGCAGGAAGCGGTGCTGCCCCTCATATAAGTAATAGCTGTCGGCCACTTCACGCTTCATGAGCTTCATCGGGCATCCTGTATCATAGATCTGGTCGCCTGTCAGCCAGTTACGCACACCGTTGCCGACACGGGATGAGACCTTCTTCACAACGGTATCTCTGCGCCTTACACGCTTGCCGTTCACGAAATCCATATTCGGAATATACGGCATCAGCTTGAAAATATCCCGCGGATCCGTCTGAAGATCTGCATCTATCAGCGCTACCAGCTCACCTGTCGAGCCTTTCAGTCCGGCGTAGATCGCTGCTGTCTGGCCGCAGTTTTTCTCAAAGTGAATCACTTTCACATGAGAGTCCTGCCTGGAAAGCTCATCCAGCAGAAGAGCACTGCGGTCCTTGCTCCCGTCGTTCACAAGCACGATTTCATAGCTTTCTACTTTATCTTTAACCGCGTTTGTAATCGATTCGTGCAGCAGTCCAATATTTTCTTCCTCGTTATAAATTGGCGCAACGACCGATAATTTAACCATGTCTATTCCCCCTGTACCATGTAACAAACTTGTGTATTCCTTCAGCAAAATCGGTCTGTGGTTGATAGCCGAACAACTGATTCGCCTTGGATACGTCTGCGTAGGTCTGCTCCACATCTCCCGGCTGGTTAGGCAATGTACGAATACGAGCTTTTGTGCCAAACTCCTGTTCCAAGCTTGTAATCAAATCTCGGAGCATAATGGTTCGGTTCGTGCCCAAATTCACAACCTCGTAGAGATTATCCTTTTGTTCCACATACGATAAAGCACCCAGAATCCCGGCCGTAATATCGCCGATATACGTGTAGTCGCGCCGCGTAGAGCCATCGCCGTACATCGTTAGTTCTTCGCCCTCATCCAGCATTCTCACGAATTTGTGAATAGCCAGGTCCGGCCGCTGCCGCTCTCCGTAGACGGTGAAAAACCGCAGCATAATCGTATCGATATGATGCAGGTGATAGAACGTATGCCCAAGCACCTCGCAGGCCTTCTTGGTTGCCGCATACGGCGAAATACTGAAATCGACGACATCTTCCTCGGAAAAAGGAACCTTCTTGTTATTCCCGTACACCGAAGAGGAAGAAGCGCAAAGCCATTTGCGGACGCCATGCTTGCGCATCGCCTCTAGAATATGAAGGGTCCCCTTCACATTCACATCCTCGTACAGCAGCGGATCCTCAATTGACGGGCGAACGCCCGCCATTGCTGCAAGATGAATAACCGCATCAATCCTCTCACTGGCGAAGAGCGCATCCAGCTCGTCCATATTGCGGATATCTGCCACAACCAGTCGGTAATAATCCGATTCGACAACCGCCTGAAGCTTGGCCAAATCGCCATCCTTATCCCCAGAATAGAGAAAAGGAAATACTAATCCTGTACTACTCAGGATATTCCTGATTTTGGTTTTATAGTCGTATACATCATTGAAATTATCGATATTAATGACACGGTGGCCTTGAGCCAGCAGCTGCTCACATAGATGCGAGCCGATAAAACCCGCTCCCCCGGTTACGCAATATGTCTTCATTGGGCCTCCCGCAATGGATACCCTTGCTCATTGGAGCCAACAGGGTAGTATTGGAACCACTCTCGTACGGATGAATCCCCGGCAAACATATTCCGCATATCAAAAAGTACATTCCCGCGCATGCTGCGGGTGATTCGCTCCCAATTCACATCGCGGAACTGCTCCCATTCGGTCATGAGCACAATCGCGTCTGCCTGCTGGGCACATTCCGCTTCGCTGTCGCAATATTGAATCCGGCTGTTTAATTCCGTCCAATATTGCTTCGCCTGCTTCATCCCTTGCGGGCAATAAGCCTTTACAGAAGCGCCTCTGCTAAGCAGTCCCTGAATAATCTCGTAGCTCGGCGCATAACGGATATCATCCGTATCCGGCTTGAAAGCAAGTCCCCATATCGCAATAGTTCTTCCCTTAAGCGTACCGTCGAAGGACAGCACATCCTCAATCTTGCTGACCATCTTCGCCTTTTGCTTCTCATTTGCTGCAATTGCTGCACGCACGACGTACAGCTCCTCGCCGTTCTTCCTGCCGACATCCACGATTGCCTGCGTATCCTTCGGGAAGCAGCTGCCTCCGTAACCGGGGCCTGCCTGCAGGAAATGCGGCGAGATCCGGTCATCCAGTCCCATGCCCGTCGCAATATCCTGAATCCGTGCGCCTACCTTCTCGGATAATAGCGCCAATTCATTAATGAACGAAATTTTGACCGCCAGGAAGGAGTTCGACGCGTATTTGATCATCTCGGAAGTTTCCCAGTTCGTGAATAGAAAAGGGACATCCTGCTCAAGATGATTAGCATATACGGTCTTCAGCATTTGCAGCGCTTCGTCGCTCTCCGCTCCGATAACAATCCGGGATGGGGATAACGAATCGCTGACAGCCTTGCCTTGCCTGAGGAACTCCGGATTAGAAGCGACATCAACCCGGTGCGGGGTGCCTTTCAGCATACCGTCCAGATACATAGCAATACTTCTGCTTGTTCCAACCGGCATGGTTGATTTGCTGACGATTACTTTATAGCCATTTATATATTTGCCGATCTGCTGCACGGCTTCCCAAACATATGAGAGATCCGCGCTGCCGTCCTCCTTAGCAGGTGTTCCAACCGCAATGAAGAGAACATCGCTTGTCTGAACGACTTGCTGCGCGCTGGTAGTGAAGAATAAATTCCCGCCGCGAAGACCGTTTTGGAGCAGTTGTTCCAGCCCTGGCTCATAAATTGGAGAAATACCTTGGTTCAGACGTTCGATTTTCTGTTCGTCGACGTCCATACAGGTAACCCGGAAACCATAACTGGAAAGCACAGCACCATGGACAAGCCCAACGTAACCCGTACCCATTACCCCTACGTTTACCATCGTTCCACCCCATTACTTTGGTATCGAATAATTAGTTTACCAACTTAACTATAATCATAATAATGAGAAATATGATATATTTCAAGTATAAACAATTAACAACTCAGGGATTGGAGTAGGTATGGACAAAGACAACCATCAGGAGATTATTCAACATTTGAGGGAATCATTTACCCGCTTTACAAAAGCCGAGTGGAGACAGAGATCATTTAACGGTCTTAACAAGAGCGAGCTTCGCCTTTTGTTCTGCATTATGATGAATACGGATGCCGACAATCCTAAAATCAAAGTATCCGATATCAGCAAAAAACTGCTTGTTACTACCCCGACGGTCACCCAGCTTCTCAAGAAACTGATAGCCGACGGACTTATTGAACGAACCGTAGACCCGGATGACCGGCGCTCCGTAGGAATTGAGCTGACTCCTAAAGGAGAGCAGATTGCCAAGGAAGCGGATGAGCAGTTAAACCAGCATCTTGCCGGTCTGATTGAGCACTTGGGCGGGGAACAAACCCTGATGCTTGCTGACTTATTGGCGAAAGCTTACAACTACTTTAATGAAAAAGATTAAGTCAAGGAGAAACGGCTTCGCCGTCCTATGGAGGGCAGCATACGTTTCGGGAATGAAAGATAAGCACAGTATAGAAAACTTTTACTTTCTTATAGTTTGAAAAAAGAGAGGGATATCCCTCTCTTAGTTACATATTATTACGTTTTTTCATAGAGTATGACTTCGATTTACAACCCGATATTATTCTTGAGGCCTTGATAGCTGCCGGCATCCGGAAATCCGCCTAACACCAGCTGCCGAAAAAGTGTGGAAAACCCGTATTCCGTGAGCTGTGAGGCCGGAACGAATGCAACGTCGCTAATCGGATTATGGTCACCCTGACCTGCAGCAGATTGCTATTGCTCATCGCTGTTGCACCCCTTCATCAGGATATTTTCCATATTTACCGGCTGAAATCTCGACCTTATTCCATCTGCTCCTCCAGTTCTTCCGGGCAAGGCGTTTCTCATAAATCTGCATAAGTACGGGCGATTGTTCAAAATGCAGCGTCGGACGGACAACAAAGCCCAGCAAATCCTCGATTCCGCAAGGCGCTGACAGCACAACTCTGTCTTCTTCATCTAACGTTAACCCTAGGGCGGTAACCGTCTCTGGAAACTTGGACATCGCGTCAACAGATGAGAGATAAGGCTGAATAGCGTCATTATTGACAAGATGCATTCTCGCTTGGTTTTTGACGGACTACGGAACATCCGCCATAATGGCTCTCAGCCTCTGCTCCAGTCCCTTCTCCAAGGCTTCATCCGGTGCAGAAGCATCATAATAGATGACATCCACATCCGGCAGCGAGAAGCGCTCCGTATAATCATGGAGATAATCCCACACCTTTGATCTCACAAATCCCGCACATATCCACCAATCGGGCAGATTCAGAGATTTTGCCGTATGTAAAACAGTCATCATCCACTCGTCCTCCATCACAAGCCGGATGATATCTTGTTCGTTCTTAAGCTGCCGCAAGTTAATTCCTCCTAATCGAACGTACGATCCCTCCCTCAGGATACATGAATTGGGAGAGAATGCAACATCCAAACACAAACTGTCGTATAATGAAAACAAAAAAGCGAAACCTGATCTTCAGGCTTCGCTTGTATTGATGGAGGCTTCACATCTTATGATTTTACATAAAGGAGAGACATTATTTCTGCAAGGTGAATCGGGACCACTCTTCCACCTGCGAAGCGGGTTGCTCAAAATTGTGCGTATCCACCCTGACGGCTCGCAGATTCTGGTGAACATTATCGTACCGGATGAAACAATTCCACATCATTCTCTCATTACTCCCAACCCCTATTTCGGCACGGCAATCGCCCTTATGACCTGCGAGGTTGATGTGCTTCCTGCTGCTTCATGGTATCAGGAGCTTGAGCAGCAGCCTGACCGGTACCGCGCTATTGCCCTGCAGCTGCAGGATAAGCTTCGCATGATGCAGCAGCGGATCGACCAGTTGACTGCAATCGCACCGGCGGACAAGCTGCGGAAGCTTGAAGCCTGGTTTGATCATTATATCTCGCCGGCCGCGCTGACCGATATCTTGACCCAAGATGAGATTGGACAGTTTATCGGTCTGCGGCGGGAGACGATCAACCGGCTGCTGCGTGCCAAGAAGGAGAGTTGAGTCAATCCTCTTTACATGAATTATTGCGTAACGGCTGCTTTTTCCGATGCTTCATCTAGACTGCCGGACGGTCCAAAGAATTCATAATGAATATCTGCCGCAGGAACTCCCCACTCCAGAAGCAAGCGGTTGATATGAGCCATAAACGGAGTTGGTCCGCAGAAGTAGAACACGGCATCTTTGGACGGAATGACCTCTTGCAGCCAAGGCAGGTCGATATAACCTTCCTTGTGGAATGCTCCTGCATCCTGAGCTGTCGGATTGGCATAGCACCAGTGAGCCGTTGCTTTGGCTGCCTGACTCACAGTCTCCTCAACCTGCTGCTTCAGAGCATGATGCTCTCCGCTTTGAGCCGCGTGAATAAAAGTAACCTGGCGGCCTACTTTCGTATCCACAAGCGTATTCAGCATGCTGACCATCGGTGTGAGGCCTACGCCTCCGCTAATCAATACGACTGGACGTGTATCTTCCATATCCAATGTAAAATCACCGGCTGGTGCGGACAAATAGAGCACATCGCCTTCCTTCACCTGCTCATGCAGGTAGACCGAGACAACACCGGCTGGCTTCCCTGGCAGCGAATCCTCCCGTTTGACCGAGATCCGGTAATAGGGCTTGCCCGGCGCATCCGACAGGCTGTACTGGCGGATATGAGTATTGGTCTCGCTCGGAATTTCCATCTTCACACTCACATATTGCCCCGGCTTGAAAGAAGCGATAGCCCCTCCGTCCTCAGGCACCAGATAGAAGGATGTAATCACATTGCTCTCCTGCTCCTTGCGCTCAATTCGGAATGCCCGGTAACCGGCCCACCCGCCGTATTGCTCTTCAGCTTCTTGGTACATTTCCGCTTCAATGCCGATGAACACACTTGCAATTACGCCGTACGCTTCAGCCCATGCATCCAAGATCTCATCGGTTGCAGCATCACCAAGCACTTCCTTGATCGCTTGCAGCAGGTTTTGACCAACAATCGGATACTGGTCCGGCGTAATGCCAAGACTGCGGTGTTTTTGTGCAATTTGCTTAACAACCGGCAGAATGGTTTCCAGTTTATCGATATATTTTGCTGCTGCATAAACCGCATTGGCAAGTGCTGTTTGCTGTTTGCCTTGTCTCTGATTCGCATGATTGAATACGTTCAGAAGTCCAGGATTGTTCGTAAACAGTAATTGATAAAATCTTTTTGTAATCGCCGTGCCATGAACCTCAAGCACCGGTACAGTCGATTTAATGATAGCTATCGTTTTTTCACTTAGCATGAAGATCTCCCCGCTTTCTTGTAATTTATCTTCAACTTGTTATGATCCAAGTATACGGAAGATAGTGATCAGGCCGGTGTGATTCTAATCACATCAAATCAGAACGATATGTGAAGTCCGTCAGGAGCAGATGATATCTGTTAGAAGAAAATTAAGTATTAAACTGGTGTTGTTGATTTGACGCGGTTTTTAAGTCTGAAAATCGTCAGCTTTTGGGAATTAAGTTTTGGACTGTAAATCGAACTATACACCTAAACCTCTTATAACAAGAAAATAAATCATTAGACTAATTCGTAGTTTTCGTTAAAAGGTTGGCGGGACCCAAAGGGTTTTTAATGAAAAATGAATAACTTAATATTCAACTCAGGCATATTACGTTGCATGAAAAACGCTGGTGACGAGCTGTACAAGCTATTTGCTTAGCGAAAGACCATCGAGCAACCAGCAAGTCCATCGATTGACTTGGTAGGTCGGTTGAACTGCAGGCAAGAAAAACACGTTGCTCGGTAGGCAAGGCCAGCATGATCAAATTAGCACCTGATCGACATCGTGCAGTAGCTTCGGGTCGAAGCCAGATTGAAGCTCGATGCTGGTGGACCGATGCGAATAATGAGAGAGGGTACACAAAGCCTCCATGGTGAGACCGCTTGATTGGTAATCTATAATGCGCGTACGCATTCCAAATCTATTTTTACATTTTATGAAACTGCAATTAAAAAAAACGCCTATCGTGTAGAGAGGCGTTTCGTTTCGTCGTATTAACCTTGAAGCTCACTCAGCTTAGTATCGTATGTGTACATGTACGGTGTAATCGCACCGAGATACGTTTGCATTTCCCAGGCTTGTTCTACATACGAGGTTTTCGAGTATTTAATTCCGTCGGAATCGGTGTAAACCGAAGCACCACCAGAAATTACACCCACCAATGCGTAGTCAGAAGCACGGTATACTGTGCCACCGCTATCTCCTTCACCGCTCATTAAGTCTTTAGTAGTGTGAACTGTATCACTATACCCGAGACCCACAGTCGCTGTAACTCCTATTGTATAGAATGCAGATTCGTCGGTAATAGATCCGTCTTTATCTGTATCATAGTAAATGGGCGTGTTGACTGCTGTTACTTTACCGCCAGTAATACCCGATGTTGCCCCAGATTTATTAATATTTATACCTATAGCAATATCAGATGAGAGTACGGTTGGCTTCAATTGCCCATCAATCGCGCCGCCGTTATTTTTCGTATAGAATCTACTATTCACGTATTGGGAGGTATTAGTCAATCTAATTACCCCTAGATCGTAGTGATTGGTTGGGTTATAACCACTCCAATGCTTCTCGCCGATTTGGCTGGAGGAACCCGAGTTACCTTGGCGCATAAAATAGGGTGTTGTTTCGCCACTTCTCGGAACTGTTACATGACCAGCCGTAACCATGTAAGCTTGATTGTTCTTTACAGCAATGAAGCCCGAAGTCGAGGCGTAACCAAGTGAGTCATAGATTCGAATTCCGCCACCAAGGTTATTGTAAGCAAAATCTTGCGCGAGATGCGGAGAAAGCATTGGCACATCTTCAACCGTAATATTCAGGTTGCTTGCACCGAATTGGTCCTGCAGCTCTTTAATTTGATCTTCATTGACACCAGCTGTTATGTCAATAATCTCAGTCACTTGATTATAGTTAACCTGGCTCGGAATATTCCACGAAGCTAACAAAGCAGCAATTTGGTTTTGCTTCTTAGTAAACTCCTTTACGTTATGTTTAGCTTTTTTAAACTTCACCTTAACGTCTTCGCCCAATTCATCTTTAAGAATTTTCTTAATACGCTTGATTTTGTCATTTTCATTATCAACTACGAATATAACGATGTTTTTATCATGATTTGTAGAGTCGAAGTAATAGGAAGCATCTTCGTTAAATGCATCCATATCAACATCAATGTTTATATTTCCTTCTTCGTCGGCCACATACTCACGAGGATATTCAGCACTGATTGCCTTTTCAATAATAGGGAGGACATCAGCTTGAAACGCTGTATCTTTTTCAAAGTCAATCTCTGCTTGCGTCTTAATCGGTGCTGCATTTGCCATCTTCACTGGAAAACTCCCAGATCCAGCTAATATTGCCGTACTTAATCCAATTGCTACTACTACCTTTTTCAAATAATTCAACCCCTACAATTTTTTTAGAGTTCTAGCATTTCTGCTAAAACCAAATAAAAGCATAATAGATTTGGTAGGGTTTTACAAATAAATGATAGGCAACTACTGTTTTCACTAGAGCCGCATACAGTTATTACACTTTGTCCCAGTATATATTATTTCAAAACAACAATACCTTTTTCAGTACCAGTAAGGCCCGTTTGAACATTTAATAAGAGATCAGGGGAATTAACCTTATCCGCAGGAATATCGAATACGACTTTTCCTTTTATCTCAACGCCAGGTTTAACTTTCTGTAAGAACATCATACTATCGACACTATTAATATACCTATCAGCATCACCGTCAACTTCAAACTCCACATCACCGATTTTTAACTTGAAGAATGAGGAATCAATAGTAATAGCATTTTTATCTTCATTCTTAATACTAACTTCTAGAATAAGGAACCTACCCGAAGCTTCTTTTGTCATTGAATCGTTACCAATTTTGTTTGAATCACTTTTCTTCAAAACAGTGAAGACAACGTCGCCCATCTGCAGTGGAGTTCCAATCCCAGGTACAGGGACGGGGTCATCTTTAACAAGTTTTTTTTCAGGCTCTTTAGTCGCTTCTAGTTCCTTGGCTTTAGTTGACTCGTCACTGGTTGTCAGGGATTTAACCGCGGCAACTTTCTTGTCGTTTACGGTCGTCGAGTTCGTTTTGTTGTCACTGCATGAAGTAGCCGTAATCATAATGAACAATCCTATCAGAACCAACAACAAGCTTTTTTTGAGCGTCAGATTCGACCAAACTCGCTGACGTAATAGGGCAACAATAAATTTCATGCAAATCCTCCAAATTATAAATTTGTTAGGTAAGTGAACAATGGCATTGCTGAATGAACACTCAATCCGGATTTATCATACAGACGATAAAAACTTTTATATTGTTGCTTATAATGGATCATAAAGGAACTGATAATTTTATCCATCTAAGGTGAATAAGTAACACCATGGAAAACCACGAACTTACGACGAGCACTAGCAATGCTCTTTTATGGTTTTCTTGTTTATATGCACGTTTAATGGCAGAAGCATTGTTTGGTGATATCCGGCATGTCTCGCCATGATGGATTCCGTAGGCAAACTTCGCATGGATTTCTGCGGAAGTAGGGAAGGAGCATAAAAATATTCTATCAGAAGAATTTACGGAATGGCGATTATGAAGAAGATGCCGAGAAGTCAAGTCAATCTATGACAAGGTTTCACACCTAGTAGTCTAATACTTTATTTTCACTGAACAATATTCTTGTCTTTATCCAGCCCGAGGATATCCGTCGGCGAACTATAAATAACAGATAGATATAATCGTTTCTTCTCTTAAGAAGCGATCCCCCTCTTTGTTATAATCGGTATAGAAATTAACGATGCAAGGAGTAAACCATTATCTATGAATATTGCCTCTCCCGTAACTGCCTCGCAGTTGATGGATATTTTGCTTAATGTCTCGGTAGTCCGGCCCGTATTTATTTGGGGAGCGCCGGGAATCGGGAAATCCTCGCTGGTAGAAAAATTCGCCAGGCAAGTTGGGCTTCCTTGCGTATCGCTCCTCGGATCGCAGCTTGCGCCGGAAGATATTATCGGCGTGCCTCAAATTAAGGATGGCAAAAGCCAGTTTTGTCCCCCTGCCATGATTGCCCGCGATGAGCCGTATTGCCTGTTCCTCGACGAGCTGAACGCCTGCTCTCAAGAAGTACAAAAGGCCTTTTACAGTCTGATTCATGAACGGCGTATTGGAGACTACTGCTTGCCCGAAGGCTCCATTGTCATTGGGGCAGGCAACCGTGCTCAAGACAGCGCCATCGTCAAGCCGATGAGCTCGGCCCTTATTAACCGGATGTTCCATGTTCAGTTAAATGTATCTTTTAAAGACTGGATCAACTGGGCCTACGAGGCTTCCCTGCACCCGGTCGTCATTGAGTATTTGGAGACGAGACCCGATCATTTGTGGAGCGCTCCTCCCAAAAGCGAAGAGACGTTCTCAACCCCTCGTTCCTGGCATATGCTCTCGGATGCGCTGCATGAATTCGGAGATGCTGTTACAGCGGATATCGCAGGCATTCTGGCCAACGGCGCTCTCACCCCGGCCCATGCCGTCCAATTTAAAGCCTTCTACAAAAACCTGAGCAGCAAGTATCAGCTGAATCAGATTATGGAAGGAAAAGTTGGCTTCCCGGATGCGCCGGAAGACCGTGATGTTCTCTATTTCCTGGCACAGGCATTCCGCTCTCAAATTGTGAAGGAGCTGCCCGCCAGTAAAGAGCAAATTCGCGATTCCCATCGCCAATTCTCGCATACAGCCAAAAAACTTATCAAAGATCTGAGCATGATTTCATTCGAAATCGCTCAAATGGTTGTAGCCAAGCATGAGCATGAGGCTAATATTCCAGATTGGCTGATTGTGGAGATCGTAAGAGATCTGCCTAGATTAGCCATGAAAGACCGGTGATCAACTATTGGCACGCAAATCCAAGACGATAGATCCCTCAGCTAAAAAGGTAAACGATGCGATTCAATTTATGGCGGGGCATCCGATTTTTTCACCGCTGGTCTCACGTGTCCGAATCATTCGCCAAGAGGGCTCCTCTTATCCGGAAACAGGCTGGGCAACGGTCACGGCTGGCGGAATTCTAAACCTTCATCCCAAGAAACGCGGTGAGACGGCGGAATGGATCTACGTGCTTGCTCACTGTCTTCTTCATCTCGGTCTAGGTCATTTCAAGACAAGAAGGGAAAAGCCTATTCTCTGGAATGCCGCATGTGATGTCTATATTGCTCAATTCCTGCATGACTTGAGGATCGGAGCTGTACCTTCCGACATGGAAACACGGGTTGAAATTCCGGTTCGTGATGAAGAGCAGCTATACTCTTATTTTCTGGAACGGGGAATTCCTCAAGCCTTGAATTACATGGGCACGGCAGGACCCTCTGTCAGCGATATGCATTATGATCAGAAGACGACTTCCTATTATGGCCGGGAACCCGATTGGGAAAGCTATTTAGCCAAAGGGCTTGCAAACGCCGTAACCAAAGCCGTTAGCGTAGCTGGCGGACATCTGGACTCAATCACTTCGGATTCCGCTTCCCTCACCCCGGCGGTCAGAGCAAATCGCTGGTTTATTGACCATTATCCCCTGCTGGGGGCACTTGCCGCCGGATTTAAAATAATTGAAGATGCTCAGATTTGTCAGCGGCTCCAAATCTCCATTGCGGCTATTAACGTCATTGACCGTGTGATCTATATGAATCCGGCAGCTGGACTAACCGATGATGAAACGCTGTTTGTGATGGCGCATGAGCTGCTCCATGCCGGACTCCAGCATCATGAGCGCTGCCAAGGGCGCGACCATTATTTGTGGAATATAGCATGTGATTATGTCATTAATCTGTGGCTTGTTGAGATGAAGATTGGCGAGTATCCCCGGATGGGCTTAATGCTTGATCCCGAACTGAAAGGGCTTAGCGCGGAATCGATTTATGACCGCATGGTCGCGGATATTCGCGTTTACCGCAAATTATCCACCCTGCGCGGCAATGGGCTTGGCGATATTATAGACGATGGTTCACCGGGCTTTTGGGATGTCCGCGAAGGACAACGGCTGGATGATTTCTGCCGCAATGCGATGCAGCAAGGACTTATCTATCATGAGGAGCAAGGCCGGGGCTATCTCCCATCGGGGCTTGTGGAGGAAATCCGGGCTTTAGGCCAGCCCCCGATAAAATGGGATGTTGAGCTTGCCCGCTGGTTTGATCATTATTTTGCTCCGCTGGAGAAGAAGCGAACCTATTCACGCGTCTCCAGACGGCAATCATCCACACCTGATATTCCAAGACCGCAATGGGTGGACTCGGGAAGCAGCGAAGACGGGCGGACGTTTGGCGTTATATTGGATACTTCGGGCTCCATGGACAAAAAGCTGCTTGCCAAATGTCTAGGCGCCATCGCCAGTTACGCCGAGGCACGTGATGTACCGCTGGCCCGTATTATCTACTGCGACGCCGCTCCGTACGATGCCGGTTATATGTCCCCTGATCTCATCAGCGACAGAGTGAAGGTCAAAGGCCGCGGGGGTACCGTGCTCCAGCCGGCGATTGATTTACTTGAGCATGCTGCGGATTTCCCAAAGAACGGTCCTATATTGATTATTACCGACGGTGAATGTGACCGGCTCCGGATTAAACGTGATCACGCCTACCTGCTGCCCAAAGGCAAGCATCTGCCGTTTTATCCGAAGGGTCCTGTGTTCCGGATTGACTAGAACCAAGAAGCACCCTCCTCTTTCGTAAATCTCATTAGTATAGGAAAGGCATGTAAATTCAAGACTTATACGAATGATATGCCAATGCTATAATGATGGAGGAAACGGCAAAAAAAGGAGATCATGATGTGAGTAAATTAGAACAGCCTATTCTCTTCTTCCCGGACCCGCCGGCTTTCGAGGCGTGGCTTGCAGAACAATATGGTCAGTCCTCCGGCATCTGGCTGCAGCTAGCCAAAAAGAATGCTTCCCGCCCATCAATCACCTATCATGAGGCACTTGATATCGCATTATGCTACGGCTGGATCGACAGCCATAAAAAAACGTACAACGAAGAAAGCTGGCTCCAGCGATTCTCGCCAAGAGGGCCAAAAAGCATCTGGTCGCAGATTAATAAAGATAAAGTCGAAGCGCTTATCACTGCCGGCAAAATGCAGCCAAGCGGATTCCAAGCCATTGAAACGGCTAAGAAGAACGGATTATGGGACAAAGCTTATGAATCGCAGTCGAATGTGACTGTTCCCGAAGATTTCGCTCTTGAGCTGACACGCCATGAGCGGGCCAAGCAGTTCTTCGAAGCACTGGACAAGCAGAACCGATTTGCCATTCTGTTCCGCATCCACAATGCGAAGAAGCCGGAAACACGTTTAAAGCGTATAGCACAGTTTATTGAGATGCTGGAAAAAGGCGAAAAAATCTACCCAAGCAGCAAATAGGCATCTTCGGCGGAAGACGCCTTTTTTTACTTTGCGGCGGAACAAGAAATCTGCGTCTTCCTCCGCGAGCCTTTTAGCTGCAATATCTTAATTAGAAAAAAGGAGACTATATGGATGACACTAACTGTTCAAGCCATTATAGATAAATTATGCTCATCGGTTCCTCCGATCAGCAACACCGTTGATATTCTGATGGCAGGCCAGCCGGATACCGAAGTGCGGGGAATTGCCGTTTCCTTTATGCCAACCCAGCAGGTCATCGAGACAGCCATTGCATCAGGAGCTAATCTCCTGATTACTCATGAGCCGCTTTCTTACAGCCATCGGCATGATGACAAACTGATCGAGAACGATCCGGTGTATGCGCAAAAGCAAAAGCTGATTGATGACAGCGGAATCGCGATTTTCCGCTATCATGATTACTGCCATCGGAAGCAGCCGGATATCATTATGACAGGCCTGCTCGCTGCTTTGGAATGGGAATCAAACTTGACAGAAATGCTGCCAATTGCCGCAATTCTTGAGCTCCCGTCCATGACCGTCACCGAAGTCGCCGCTGATGTGAAGCAAAAGCTGGGCATGCCCTTCCTTCGCATGACGGGAGACCCAACCACTCCATGCAGCCGTGTTGGCATTTTGGTTGGTTACCGGGGAGGAGCTTCCACAGCGGTTCCCTTAATGCGCGAGCATAATCTCGACCTGCTTATTGTTGGGGAAGGACCGGAATGGGAGACCCCGGAATATATCCGCGATGCCGCCTATCAAAGCCGCGCCAAAGCCTTGCTGACTCTTGGCCACGCCGAAAGTGAAGAACCCGGCATGCGTGCCTTAAGCGAAGAGTTAACGCAGCAATATCCGGATACAGCTGTTCAATTCATTCCGATCACACCAATCTTCCATATTGCTTGATAAGATGCCAGGACGTATATCAAAAAGAAGGCTGCCCGCGGGCAGCCTTCTTGAATGAACATCTATTTCACTATCAATACCGGGCAATGGGAATGCTGAGAAACACCGTGGCTGACACTGCCGAGCAAGATTTCCGAGACTAGCCCAACGCCGCGGCTCCCCATAATGATCAGATCATTTCCCCGCTCCTTGGCCGTACGGCAGATCAGGGTAGCCGGGTCACCTTCCGCCCGGAGCAATGTATAAGTCACTCCTGACGCCTTCAATTGTTCAGCGGCCGCGGAAAGCACTTCATTCTCTTCCTTTTCCAGCATCTCTCCCACATCCACATAAACAAAAGCCTCGTTCATTGCGACGCGCCCGGTAATATGGATGACGGACAGCGGTATATCATGACCAATCGCCTTCACCAAGCTGATCGCATGGTCAAGAGCTTTGCTTGCCTGCTGCGAACCATCAACGGGAATAAGGATATGATTGTACATACGGGGTGCCTCCTTCAAAATGTAATCCCTAACCTTTTGTTACCCACTTCCACGCTATTTCAAACATTGTTTCTATATTTAGCATACTCCTCTTCAATATTGACGTCAACGTTAACGTCATGAATGAAATTCCCCCTTTACAATCGAACATTTATTCGCTATTCTATTCATGGTTATATTTCCATATTTTAGGGAGAGATGTCCATGCCTACCCATCAAGCCGAGCTTATCGAAAAGGATGAAGTTAAACTGGTTGGATTCTCCATTAGAGAAAGTCTCAATCATGTAATAGATTCCAGAATTGTAGGAAAGCTGCGCGAGAATTTGGCAGAACGGAAAGATGACATCAAGCACCGGAAAGAAGCCGGCGTCTATTTAATTCAGATTTATCCCTGCGATGGACATTGGACTCCCGATATCCCTTACCAGCATGTGGTTGCCTTCGAGGTAGATACTTTTGAAGATATCCCGGCTGACATGATAACCTATACTTTGCCTCCGGGCCGGTTTATCAAGGTTGTCCACCAAGGTGCCGAATCCGAGATTGGCAATACTTACGATTATATAAATCATACGTTTGGCGAAAGGCCTATTGATATTGAATACTGGAATGATATTTATTCGTTAGATCATAAAGATTCGCAGATTGATATTCTAATACCGGCCAAATAAACATAAGAAAACCGGGATCAGACGATTCACGTCCAATCCCGGCCTCCTTCCTTGCTTATTAACCTTCAATCAGTTTTTTGTAAGCGTCCATTTGTTTTTGCAGCTCAGCAAGAACTTTGTCATAGCCGGCTGTTTTCAGCTTGCTGCGGAATTGCTCTACCGCTTTAACAGGGTCGCCTGCTTTACCATAGGAGATCGCCGGACCCATCTCGCCTGTTACTTGTGTAATCGCTGTCAACTCGGCTTCAACCGGTGTTTTGTCGAATACGAATTGGCCGTAAGGGTATGGTTTTTTGATTGCATCGTATTCTGCATACAGTGTTTCTTCAATTTGATCCCATACAGTTACGCTTGGAATTTCTAACTTGTCGACACGGCCGCCCCAGAAGTCCGAATAGAAGCTGTCTTTAGCCTCGTCATAGCCTGCTGGCTGTTGACGTTTGCCGTCTTTGATTTCATATTGTACGCCTTCGATACCGTAGTTGAGCAGGTGGTAAATTTGTTCATCATTACGAATCAGGTCGTATGCCATCAGAGCGCGCTCAGGGTTTTTGCTATGCGCTCCTACAGAAGTACCGCCATGCGTGATCGACAGCTCAGTCAGGTTCGTGCCTCTAGTACGGTTGAACGGGAACATTTGCAGCTCAGAACCTGGTTGGTCTGTATCCATTTGAACACGGAGACCGCCAAATGTTTGCGTATGATGCTGGTCCATGCCAGTCAGGCCGGCACGAAGTGAAGCACGAGTATCATTTTTGTTGTTCAGCACATCTTCACGCCAGAAGCCTTTGTCGGCCCATTCCTTCATCATTGTTGCATATTTCACCATAGTGTCTTCGAAGACCGGGCTGTTGATAGTATATTTCTCATCAAATGATTTTGCTGTAAATACCGGCAGGTAACCAGTCGAGATCGGAAGCTCAAGGTTATCCGAGTAGGAAGCGTTGAAACCGCCGAAGGTGCTTGTTCCTGATACAGCATCCCAAGGTATTACGTCAGGCTTGTTGTCTTTGATGTATTGCAGATATTTGCCAATGCCTTCCCAATCCTTGATTGGCTCTGTGATGCCTGCTTCTTTTGCCCAGTCGCCGCGGTAGAAGAAGCCATGGTTAACCCATTGCGTATAATCATTTTCAGGGATGAGGACGATTTTACCGTTGTATTTGCTTTCTGCCCAATCTTCTTCAGGAATGGAGTTAAAGGTTTGAGGCGCGTATTTAGGAAGCAGATCATCCAGGTTCATAAAGGCGCCGCGTTGCGCGTTACCCCAAGTATCAAGCCAATCCGTACCGATTGTAATCAGGTCAATTGCTTCACCGGACGCAAGAGTAAGGTTGTACTTGGTTTGCCAGTCTGCCCATTCAACCCATTTCCATTCCAGCTCGGCATTGATTTTTTCTTTCATGATTTTGTTAACTTCAGCAAGTACCTTGTCGAACTGCCCGTTAGTTGGCTTGTCGCCAAGCACAAGATAGCTGATTTTGACGAATTTGGAAGTATCAATTGATGTATCGCCGCCAGCATTTGTGTTCGTGCTTGCGCTGTTGCTTGGTTTAGACGATTCTGCTGGTTTGTTCTCTTTGTTGTTATTACCGGAGCAGGCTGCCAAGCTGGAAGCCATCAAGATAGACAGCAATATTGCAGAACTTTTCTTAAACATGTGCGTCTCCCCTTTGTTTTTCATTATCGGGCTTTGCCCATTATGTGAAGAGGCCTCTTGGCCTTCGGCACATCAGCCTTTAACTGCGCCTACGGTAATACCTTTAATGAAGTAACGTTGCACGAATGGATAGAACAGAATTACAGGTCCAGTTGCAACAACAGCCGTTGCCATTTTCATGGATTCAAGCGGCACATCCCGAAGTGAGACATTGGAGGCTGCAGCAGAGTTGCGAACATAATCGGCGCTGGTAACCACGTTATATAAAAACAGCTGCAGTGGCCGGTATTCCATATTAGGTGACAGGAACAGCATCGAGTTATACCATTCATTCCAGTAACCAAGTGCGATAAACAAACCAATCGTTGCTAGTGCTGGAGTTGTCATCGGCAGAATGAGTCGAATGAAGATCGTAAAGTCTCCTGCTCCATCAATCTTGGCTGACTCTGTGATAGCATGCGGAATCGATCGCACGAAGCTTTTCATCATAATAATCAGGAATGGACTAAGCAACCCCGGCAGCAAGACTGCCAAATAATTGTCCTTCAGGCTTAAATATTGAGTCACAAGCAGGTAGAAAGGAACAAGTCCGCCGGAGAACAAAGTGGTGAAGTAGATAAAGAACGAAATCCCGTTCCGGTAACCAAAGTCCGGACGCTGCAGCGCATAACCGGTCATCGCGACAAGGAACAAGCCAATAGCCGTACCAGCCAAAGTAAGAAGAATCGTCACGATATAAGAGCCTACGATGACATCAGGATTCTCAAATACGATTTTGTAAGCAAAGGTACTAAATTCCTTCGGCCAGAAATTAAAGCCAAATTTCTTGATTGCCGATTCCGTCGTAAACGATGTACCCAGTATGAGAAGGAACGGCAGCACACAGCAAAGTGCAAAGACGGAAATCACGATATAACCAAACCATCTGACTACAACTTCGCTCGCATCAGTCCGAATGCTTCTGGATTCTGCAATATTTTCTTCCATGACAGCACCCCCTAGAATAACGAGTTTTCTGGCGACGCCTTCTTAACGAGCCAGTTGGCCGTTATAACAATAACGAAGCCAAACACCGATTGATATAAGCTAACTGCACTACCGATAGAGAAGTTGAAGTTCGTCATAAGCGAACGGAATACATACGTTTCGATAATATCTGTCGACGAGTACAATGCTGTATTATTGGCTCCAACTAGGTTGTAGAACAGACCGAAGTTACCTTTCATGATGCCGCCAAGCGAGAACAGCAACAAGATAATGAATGTCGGCTTGAGCCATGGAATAACGATGTAAATAATCCGTTGGAAAGCGTTTGCACCATCGATTTCAGAAGCTTCAATAATCTCGTTATCAAGGCCCATGATAGCTGCGAAGTATACGATAGAGCCATAACCTGTCGATTGCCATAAGTAGGTTAATACGATAATGAACGGCCAGACATGAGCATTGGAGTACACTTTAACCGGGTCCATTCCCATAGATGCAAGAACATGGTTCAGCAGACCGTAATCATAGCTGAGAATGTTGTAAGCGATCAGACCGATCAGTACAGCCGAGATAAAGTGAGGAAGGAACAATAAGGTTTGAGCTACTTTCTTGAACCATTTGCGCCGCAGCTCATTAAGCAGAATAGCGACGAATATTTGCAATACATTACCTAGTACGATAAACACCAGGTTATAGGCTACCGTATTAAAGGTCAGCCGCCACAGATCTCCATTCATTACGAGGAACCGGAAGTTATTGAAGGCGACAAATGGGCTTTTGAATATCCCGTCCGCGTAATTGTACTGAATGAATGCCAGATATACGCCAGGCATCGGCAGATAAGCAAAAATAATGAAGAAAGCAATTGCCGGCAAACACATCAGAAGCAATGTTTTGTTGTTCCAAAAACGTCTGAATCTGCCCGAGTTCGCCGTATACGGCTTGCTCTGGATAGCTGGTTGTATAACTTTTTCCATTTGAATACCTCCTCAAATGAATTGTCACATGCCTTTTTGTGACAATTCATACTTCGTAAGCATTGACTCAAGAATGACCACGCGCTTTTGGTGTTCATTCTTACTTCGTAAGCATTAGCTTAAAATCGGGTTAGACCGGTTGAAGGCTGATGGAATCGAGTCTGCAGGTTTCAGCTTGATCGACTGCCTCCAAAAGGATAGCAACCTCGCCTTCCTTCTTGCGGAACCATACACCCGGCAAGTAAACAGACTGCTGACTGCCTCCGGTGATGATTGGCCGGCCTTCTGCACATGGCGTCCAGATCCGTCCAACCATGCGGCCTTCGAGAAATACCGTCAACTTAAGGCCTGATCCGGAAACCATTGCCCGCCAACCCTTGCCGTCATCTGAATTCTGAATCGTACTGTACAGCCATGCCGTCTGTCCCGGCTCCAGCTGCACCGGCAATTTCGAATCCTGCGACCGTAAACGTGCTTCATCTGCATGGGCTGACAGCTCCGGCTCTTCTGCTCCGCTGATAATCCAATCCGCTGCCTTGACTCCCTCATACATAACGGCCCTTCTTCCGGCCGGGAGCCCGATTACTCTCTCCAGAAAGATTGCTAGTTCTGCCTGCCGTCCAGCTGTGAGATGTAAGGATAAATCAAGATAAGGGTCAAACGGCTGAACTTCTCCTGCCAGCTTCCCGTCGACAAAAACCTTCGCCATCGATTGCATACCTTCAAAGTGAAGCGTCCAGCTGTCCGCCTGCTCTCCCGGAATAAAGCTTTTCCGGTAATATTCGAAGGCGGGATGATCCGGGGATAACCAGCCGCCCAGATTGACAACCGGCCATAACCTTCGGTCGGCCTCTGAAGTAAGCTCCTCTCGCAGCGTTCGGTCCGCTGCCCGGTATACGCTCCAATTGCGGCTTAGATCATGCTGTCTGGTCACCAGCACCATGCCTGTAAGCCCTTTCAAAGCGTTGAGCTTTAAGCCTGGCAATCTTGAATCATCGAAGTTGGAATGACCCCAAATTTCCGTACGGGCAACTAGCTTGCCATGCTCCAGTCTTTCCTTCAGCGGAAGATAACTGCTGCTGCCGCCCGGAACAACCGTTCCTTGATAGCGGCCATCGGCATAAAGCGAGATTACATCGCTGCCGTTCCTGATTAACACCCCTTGTGCTTCATCAGTTTCATGCTGCAAAGCAGTTGCTTCATACCAGGCATAACCTCTGTAAATATCGTTTTGTTCCAAGTATGCTGCCTGGTCTCTTGACTGCCGGGCATCCGCTGAAGCCATCGGTACTGCTCCATCCATGGAGCTTAGCTGCCATTTCGTAATTTCCGTCTGCTCTTCATCCGCCGGATGACTATTCATGGAATGGAAGCTCGCTAATCCTTCTTCATCCATTTCATCCATATAAAGCGCTTTAGTTTTATCATGGACGACAATTGTCAAAAGCCCGCCATTATGGCAATTCACTCGGCATACAGCATCCCTTGCTCCATCAAAGATGATGCTCAGCTGTCCATTCCGAAGCTCTGACTGGCAGTTCTCGGTTTCAACAGCTGCAATGCCTTCGCCGCTGAGCAGAATTTGTCCTGCGCTCTCCGTATGGAAAGCAAGAACCAGCTTGCTTGCTGCTTCCTTCACGAAGTAAAGCTCCGCAGTAGACCGCTCCAGCATGCCTTCCATTCCCCAGCCCGATAACGGAACTTGATGCGGCAGTGCCAGCGATCGTCCTCCCCGCAGCATAAAGGAATTGGAACCGGCTATTGCTATCTCCTTATCCTCATCATCCAGGTTCGTCAAGAATAACAACAAACCGCCATCCTTCAGCTCCAATACATAAGGGCCGGCGATATTATTCCATTGACCAGTCCGAGCAAGTCCCTCATCTGCTGCTCCGGCTGCCTTTGCTTCCGCCAGCTTTTTGCCGTAGGCTTCGATCAGTCTGCCAAGCAAGCGCCCTTCATAAGCTTCATCCCGAATATGGCCTTCCGGTGAGATCATTCCTCCGAAGTCGTAATCCGATGTCATGAAAGCGAGCGGCTTACCCCAGTTATTTGTTGCATTCGTAAAGCCAAAATCTGTTCCCGATACTTGAAGATAAGGTCCTAGAAGCTTGGCACCGCAGCCAAGCAAGCGCCGGAGCAGGTAATGTGCGCGATTCGTTTCGGTAACCAGAAGCGGATAACCAAGCTCCTCCAACAATCCGCCGTAATGAAGTACTTTCTGCTCAAATTCAGGATCACGGTTATCCGGGTAGAAGTTGCAGGTTGGAGCTACGCCCTCTGCGATTCCCGCCGCTTGCAGCAACCCGCCTTGACCTGCACAAGCGAACAGCGGAACCGTGATGCCATGCGCCAGTATCAAATCTCTTAATGCGCCGATATATCCTTTCGGATCCTTGCAATCATAGAAGTCGAGCTCGTTATCCAGCTGCACCGCGATCACCGTTCCGCCATCTCCAGCCTGGTAGGCTTTAAGAAGAGGTATAATGCGGTCGAACCAGCCTGCTACGCGAGAGAGAAATACCGGATCATTCTGCCGAATCTCTATTCCCTGTGCGAACAGATAAGCAGGTAACGCACCCCCATCCCATTCTGAGCAGATATACGGTCCCGGTCTTGCGATCACCCATAATCCCGCATCTCTTGCTGCCGATAGGAAGGCTTCGACATCACGCTCACCGGTGAAATCCCATTCGCCTTCCCTTAATTCGTGATAGTTCCAAGGGAAGTAAACATCGATGCTGTTGTAGCCATAAGCTTTCAACTGTTCCATCCGTTCCTTCCACAAGAGCCTCGGAATCCGGAAATAAAAGAGCGAAGCGCTTAAGAGCAGCCTTGGCTCTCCATGAATGCGTACAGCATCAGCCTCGAACTGAACAGCCGATAAGGCCTTTGTATCAAAACTCATGAGAAGCCCCCCGATCTATCACAATGTATCCCGTTTCATGAAACCCGTTTCATTTTTTGGTAAAAATGAAATACACATTCGATCCGAGACAACATTACCTGTCCTATTTACGGTATTCTACGTGCATTTCATGTGAATGATATGATGATATCCGATTACATTGAAACGGGTTTCATTTTTGTTCGAACAATGCTTTGCTTTGACACCTTGATTCTAAATCAGAATTGAAAGCGTTGTCAATTAGTTTTTTTGAAAATATTTATCTAAAATTCATTTTGTCCCTTTGCCCTTGAAACATTAGGAGGAGCTGTCGATTCCCGAATGACCAGTTCCGGTCTGATTTTTGTCTTCTTGCTGACTTTGCTTTTGGTAATCATCTTGTGAAGCTGCTCGGCTGCAAACTTCCCGATGTCATAGCATTTGAGAGAAACCGTCGTTAACTCCGGAATGCTGTTGGACGCATATGGCACATCATCAAAACCAACCAGCGACAAATCCTGCGGTACACGCAGTCCAGCCTTATAGACAGCCTTAAGCGCACCAATCGCCACAAGATCATTCGCACAAAATAACGCCGTTGGCCGCTCGGGCAGGCTTAGCAAATAATTCATGAACAGCTTGCCCTTCTCTACCGTAAAGCCGCCGTCCAATATCCATTCCTTCCGGACTTTAAGCCCATTCTTCTGCATGGTCTTGACGAAGCCCTGCACGCGTTGAAGCGTATTGGCCATGCTCTGGTAGCCTCCGGCGAAGCCGATATCTCTGTGTCCCAGGTCAATCAAATGCTGCGTCGCAAGCTCGGCTCCCTCCCGTTCATCGACACAAACCGAATGAATATTCTGCCCGGGCAGATTCCCGTTAATAAGCAATGTTGGCACACGGTTGCTGATATCTACCACTTCGCTGACCATCGCCTCGCTTGGCTTGGCCAGATTGATCCGGCCGCCAATCATCACAATGCCATCCACCTGCTTCTCCATCAGCAAGCCGAGATATTGCGATTCACGTTCATATTGCTCCTTCGAATCCCCGTTGGTCGATACCGTGTCGCATAGAAAAAATGTATAGCCCTTGTTCCGCGCCTCCTGCTCAAACCCGGCAAGTACCGTCGGGAAGAAGGGGTTCGTAATGTCCGGCAAAATAATGCCGATCATTCCCGTTTCCTTCTTGGACAGGCTTCGAGCTAATGCATTAGGCTGAAACTGGTACTTGTTCATCAATTCTACGATCCGATCTCTCGTTGACTTTTTTACGGGGGCGGTGTTGTTCAGAACACGAGATACCGTAGCAACCGATACATTCGCTTCCTTCGCAATATCATATACTGTAACCGGTTTCAAAAATACTCACTCCCCCATCCATTAGCTGATCACCAGTAGAATAGCAGATTTTTTCGAAAATAAAAACAACCATTTACAATTATTCTTATTTAGTATTAATGCCCTATACATTCAATCCGGTTAATATGATAAAAAGCCTATCCCTACTCGGGATAACCCGGTCAAGTTTATTGACCAAGTTATCCTCGAGTGAAAAGGATAGGCTTCACTTTTTCCGCTCTATTTTCCTTCGGTGTTCTTCCACCAACGGTCAAAAACCGTTACCGGCTGCTCCCGTTTATGAATCGTCCGGATATACCAATTTTCGATCTTGCTCCGCTCTTCTTCACCGATTTCCTTGCCTTCCAAATAGTTATCTATATCGTCGTAAGTCACGCCCAGCGCGACTTCATCGGCGAGCTGCGGCTTATCCTCCTCGAGATCTGCGGTAGGCGCCTTCAGGTACAGATGCTCCGGACAGCCAAGCTCCTTCAGCAGCTGTCTTCCTTGCCGTTTGTTCAGTCTATATAACGGAGTCAGATCCGCAGCACCATCGCCGAATTTGGTATAAAAGCCCGTGATTGCCTCAGCCGCATGATCCGTGCCAACAACCAGTCCGTTCTCTTCAGCCGCAATCTCGAACTGAGCGATCATCCGCTCCCTTGCCTTCCGGTTGCCCTTCGTAAAGTCGCTTAATTTCTTCCCTGTTCTCGCTTCATATTCCGCGGTTCCGGCATCAACCGCTGCTTTAATATTAATCGTGATAAAGCCGTCTGCCCCAATAAAAGCAATCGCATCCTGTGCATCCTGCTCATCCTTTTGGTTGCCGTAAGGCAGCCGGACGGGGATAAAACGATAGGTCTTTACTCCCTCTTCATCGTTTAATTCATTAACCGCCATCTGGCAGAGCTTGCCGGCCAGCGTCGAATCCTGTCCGCCCGAAATCCCAAGCACCAACGCGTTTTTTCGGGCAAAGGTCATGTAGTCTTTGATAAAATCAATCGTTCTCCGAATCTCCTCCTGCGCGTCAATCTGCGGTTTCACTCCCAATTTCTCGATAATCTGCTGCTGCAAGGTCATCGCCAAACGCCTCCTTTAATCGTTAAATACGGTACAAGCCGTTTTGCTTAATATAGTCATAACACGAATCCGGCAGCAAATATCTCGGCTCGCCGCCCCGGCTGAATTCATCGCGGATATAGGTGGAGCTGATCTCCATCGCCAGCCCTTTGCTCATCAGCTGGAACCGGCCGTCGTCATGATTGCGGAGCAGCGGCGAACGGGAGATCGCTTCCGTCATATCAATTCCATTACGTGCCATTATGATGAACTTATTTTCCTCAATCAATTCCTTCTCATGCGACCATTTGCCATCCGCAATATCGACCAGAAGATCCGCTCCCATAATGAAATACAGCTCATCCTCCGGGTATTTCTCGCGAAAATGCCGCATCGTATGGAACGTATACTGCATACCGGCCAATACGTTAAGCTCATACGGATCCATGACGAATCTCGGATTATCCTGGATGGCAAGCTTGATCATGTTCACCCGATGCTCATCGCTTGTATTTGTTTTCTTGTCATGTCTCATGCTGGAGGAAGGCAGGAAGATGACTAAATCCAGATTTTTGCGATGCGCCACCGTAGAAGCCGTCCACAAATGTACATTCGTAACCGGGTCAAAAGAAGATCCGTAAATGCCGATTTTCCGTGATGCTGTTGCTGTCATGTCTCTTTAGCCACTCCCTCCGCTTTCTCCTTCATCGCATGGATAAGATTCATTTTGTTATCCCAGCAGCGCTGGCTTAAGTCTACCGGATAAGCCTCCGGATTCTGATTCCGCTTGTATTCATCCCAGAGCAGCTCCAGATTCGCCTTGGCAAAAGCCTGCACCTCGTACAGCTGAGGCACCTCATACACCGGATTTCCATCTACAAAAATATCCGCATGAAGCTCCCTCGCCTCATAATTGGTCACAAATTTGCTGATGTAGGTGTATACGGGATGGAACATCTTAAGACGCCCTTCCTCCTGCGGCTGCTCCTCCTCCAAAGCAATATAATCACCCTCCGAACGATGATTCACCAGATTAATAATTCGGTACAGCTTCTTCATCCCCGGTGTGGTCACTTTCTCCGGGTTGCCCGAAATCTTAATCGTATCGACCATATTTCCAGCTTCATCTTCTATCGCCACAATTTTATAGACTGCGCCTAAAGCCGGCTGATCATACGCGGTAATCAGCTTTGTTCCGATTCCCCATGCATCGATAACGGCGCCTTGCGACTGCAGATTCAGTATCGTGTATTCGTCAAGATCATTCGAAGCATAAATCTTCGTCTCTTTGAAGCCCGCTTTATTAAGCAGCTTGCGGACCTCCTTCGACAGATAAGCAAGATCGCCCGAATCGAGCCGGACCCCTTCGAATAACTCTTTAATCCCAAGCTCCTTCACCACTCGAATGGCATTATGAATGCCGGATTTCAGCGTATCATACGTATCGATAAGGAAGACGCATTTGCGGTTCATCTGCTTCTGGCGTTTGGCATAACGGTAGAAAGCTTCGTATTCATCCAGCATCGCTTGCACCATCGCATGGGCATGTGTACCCGATACTTTCGCGCCAAACCGTTTGCCGCAGCGTACATTCGAAGTCGCATCACAGCCGCCGATAATCGCAGCCCGCGAGCCCCATAATGCAGCGTCCATTTCATGAGCGCGGCGTGTGCCGAACTCCAGCAGCGGCACGCCATCTCCTACCACATTGCGGATTCTCGAGGCTTTTGTCGCAATAAGCGTCTGGTAGTTCACGATGTTAAGCAGCGCGGTCTCGATGAACTGGGCTTCCGCCAGCGTACCTTCTACACGGAGAATCGCTTCATTGCCAAAGACAAGCTCTCCTTCCCGCATAGCGGTAATTTTCCCGTTAAAACGAAGCTGCCCGAGGTAAGCCAGGAAATCCTCTTCATAACCCAGCTCATCCTTCAAATAAGCAAGGTCCGATGCTGTAAACCCAAAGCCCTGCACATACTCGATAATTCGCTCCAGTCCCGCGAATATCGCATAGCCATTCCCGAAAGGCAGCTTGCGGAAAAAGAGTTCAAATACCGCTCTCCGTCCACTCATCCCTTCTGCCCAATAAGTCTCCACCATATTGACCTGGTATAAGTCCGTATGCAGGGCGAGGCTGTCGTCTGCATATATCCTCTTCATTTGCTCCGCGTTATCCATCTCCCGTTACCTCCGTTTGCTTATATCGTAAGGCCTTCCGCTGCCATAAGCTGAATGCCGTATCGCTTAACTAACTCCTCAATTGCCGTATCCGTCAATGCTTCCGTACCCGGAATCGGACTCGAGCAATCCGTAAGCAGATGAATGCTGTCCGTAAAGGCCCGATTGTCTGCATGATGCTCCAAAATATGCTTCAGCGTATCAAGTACGCAATGCGATAATGCCTGGCCGGCGATATAAATTTTGTTGTACTCGAGCAGGCCGTCCAGAAAAGCACGGTTTGCATCACTTGCCACGCCATCCTCCCGGTAAAAGGCCCCGTACATTTCACTTAACGGGTCCTGCCCCTTCTCCAGAATAACCGGCGTGCTTTTTCTCGCTAATGTATGGAAATAGACCAGGTTCATGATTTGGCTCTCGAATTCTACGCCGTTAGTCCCGGCCAGACAGTGGTACGGCCAGATTCTCAGCTCCCGCTTCCCTCCCGCCTTAAGCTCATTAAGATAAGCAAGGCTTCGCGCCGGCGAATACACCGGGGTCCAATCGCCATCCATCACAGACTCTACCGTAATGACGGTTTCCACTGGCGCCGGATGCTTGCCGCTGCGGTCAACCCACCAGCAAGGATAGAATATTTGCAATGGCGTATGGACGTCTTTGGTTAATGCAATCTGTGTGATTTTATGCAAATTTCGATATATAAATTTTCCAAGGCGGACCGTGTCCTGCACTGAACCGGGAACCCCAAGATCCCCTCCTTCGATAAAGCTGTTCTGCTGATCAATAACAAGAAGCAAGATCCGCTCTTCATCTGCTTCTGCAGGAGGAAGCTGCTCCTTCGCCGCTTCAGCCAGCACAACATTAATAGCGACGCTGCTTTTCCCGCCTATTTCCGCCTCCTGGAACAATTGATTAAACGGAGTAACAAGTCGATTATTCTTATTCATGACTAAATCTCTCCCCTTATTTCTTATTTCATGGTTTATGAAATATAGTTCGTAAAAAGAACAGGTATTATGATAATACCTTAGAAGTAGATCGATTCCAGAGGTTCTCCCTCTTTGAAACGGTACAAAATGGATGGACGCTTGGAGTTTCTGGATGTCGTTTTGTTTTCGCCGGATACCTTCACCACTTCGATAAACGACAGTCTCTCGGCACGGTTGCGGAACGTTGAATATTTGGCCACCTTCGGACTGTCCGTTACGGTCAGCAGCACGCTTTGCAGCTCGCTTAATGTAAATTCCTGCGGCAGGAAGTTACGGGCAATGGTCGAGAGCAGCATATCCTTCCGGATAATCTCATATGCATCTGCGATTACTTTGTGATGATCAAAGGCAAGCTCCAGCCCTTTGATCTCCTCAATAGTGAATAGCGCAACTTCCTCGGCATCGTCGGCCGCCCTCCGCTTCTCAAGGTAATCCTCCGGCACAATCGCATAGTGGGCGTTCGATATAATCCAGCCTCGTTTATCGCGTCCAAGCTTATCGTAGACCCCGTAATGCTGAATATGGATGCCCTCTACTCCGGTCTCCTCCGACAATTCGCGCTTAGCCGCCTCATAAGCAATCTCTTCAGGGTCGATAAATCCGCCCGGCAGCGCCCATTTCCCGCCTTCAATATTGGGATTTCCTTCTCCATCCAATCGGGAACGCCGGATCAGCAGCAGCTTTAACGTCCGCTTTGGCGGCTTGTTTGGCGCGATGGGCTCGCTAATGATCGTAAATACAGCAATATCACTCGTATAGCCATCCGGTGTCCGGTACTTCTTCGGATCGTAATGGGCGAGAACCTCTTCTTCAGAATTATAGCGGGCCATTCGAGTCACCTCAATAATATTTCATATTTCATGTTTTATTATTTATAATCACATCTTATCATGGTCCCGCTTCTGGAGCAATAGCTTTTTGGAGAAAAATCCGCCTAATTTTGCACTTTCTGCTGCTTTTTCTGCTTGATCGCAAGCAAGAGAATCAGAATAAGGACCGGCAGCACAAGGAAAAAGGTCAGGTCAAACCAAGGATAATAATTAGTCAGGAGCTGATTATAAGCCGTAATATTAGGCGTACCATACACCGTACTAACAAGCAGGATCATGCCAAGAGGAATGGTCAGCATTTTGCTTTCTTTCAATTGGAACACTTGCGCCAGGCCCGTCGTTAAGGTGAAGAATTGAAGCAATGTTTTGTAGAAGACTGTAATTACCCATAAAAAGGCCATGACAGCTTCAATCCGCTCGAAGAAATGGCCAATCATAATCTTCTGGGCAAGCACAAAGGTCGGGTAATATTTGGTTTCCATCAGACTTGGCCCCAGTACGAGCACGCTAAGGAGAACAATAAGAAACAGAACCGTGCCTCCTACTGCAAAGCCGGATAGGATAGACCTCGTCAGCTTGGCATTGCCCTCCACGTAAGGAACCAGCATAAGCAGCACAACCATCTCGACAAACCCGGTGCAATAGGCCGGAAGTGCCCCTTGAATAATCGGAACCATGCCCCGCGCCATAATTGGGCGCACATTCGGCCATTCAATCTGCGGCATCAGGAAAACAACAAGCAGAGCAAACAGCCCCATCATAACCGGAAACAGCAATTCTCCCATTCTTGCGTAAGCCTCAACGCCATAGCGGTAAGCAATAATAATGACGGCGGTAAAAAACAAAATAATCGCATTGACCGGCGTCTCCGGCATCAATTGAGTTGTCGTGAATTGACTCATTTCGCTAAGGAGTGTCAGAAGACAAAAAAACGAAGAGAATAGAAAAAGAAGGAAAAAGAAGCCCCCGAACCATAACCCCAGCCTTTGACGAATGGCCTCGTACAAGCTTACCCGCTGCAGCCGGTTGGCAATTACTGCAAATAATCCGCCGGTGACAATTCCGCCAATCAGGGCAAGCAGCATGGACAGCCAGGCATCCTGTTTGGAGGAAGCTGCCGTAATGGTCGGCATGATCAGAATCGAGTCGCCAACGCTGCCGATCATGATTAAGATCGTAAACTGTCTGACCGATATTTTTCCATTCATGTATACAGGCATTATGGACCTTCTCCTCTCTTCCTTCTAAGATGATCTTGCCGTCCCTATCCAGCCGAACATCCATTTGACCAGCACAAACGGATTAGGGAGCGTAATTTGCAGCACCAGAAGACTGTACAAAACAGTTCCAATTATCAGCAGGACAAGGAAAATAACAAGCTCCCGGAATTGCTGCCTGCGGATAAGACCTGGGGCCTCCAGCCAAAAAGCGCCTGCCGCCAAAGCAAGAACGCCAAATACGGATGCCATATTCGCTCCCCCTCCTTATCTGATCGTACTGTTTTCTATGGTGCCGGTATCCCGGATAAACATCTTAATCTTGTACGTCACCTTAAGCTGCGGAAAATACTCATTGCGCCACTGGTCCTTTACCTGGTTCCAGAAGACGGGATGCTCCTTCTCCATCCGAGTGCCAAAGCCGAAAATATCCGATTTCAATTCCTTGGCCCGCTGCACGGCGGCTATCGCATTGTCTAGAATCGCTTGCTTGGTCTGTCCCTCTACCTTCTTGATGGTGGAGGGATCGGATAGATCCATGTCTGTACAAGCTCTTTCGACAACATTCCCTTCTGTTCGGATGGATACCTCAACCTCCGGATATCCGTTTGCAACCCTTGTTTTGATTTTGGAACTCGAGGAAGTTACTTCTATTCCTAAATATCGCTGATCCCCGCATGGTATAGCGATCGAAGTACTAACCAGATTATTCGTAATATCGGTATAGCCTCTGCTCTCCTTCTCGTTCAGCCAGCCACTCAGCTTATCATCCTTAAAAGCCGCGATGCCCGAATAACGAAACCGGCTTGGCGGCAAAAACTTCTCTACGTTTTGCTTCGTTTCTCCTACTTCCGGGCTGCCGATGATTCGTATTCCCGTTAAAGCAAGCTCGCTCCCTTGCGAGGAAAGCTTGTTTATCGCTTCATCCAGCGTTACGGCAATCGTAGGCGCCCAGTTCTTCTCTGAAGTCTGCAGCGACTGCTGCATGCTGTAGCTCGGCAGCTTCTCTACCGGCGTGTACAGCTTCAGAACATCCTCTGCCCTGGCTCCTTTGGCCACAATAATATTGAAATCCATCCTTGCTTCATTATCGCGGGCAACATTATCGACGATTTCGTTAATTCCTCTTCTTGCCGCTTCTTCCCCAATGACATAAATCTGCAGATGCCCGGCATAGACCTTGCGCGGTGCTTCGGCCGTTACCGCTCTTGCCGCTTCGAACAACGTTTTCCCCCGTCCCTGGAATAAAGTGCTGGGAGGACGGTCCCCCCTTTTTTGCTGATTGGAGATTTCGCTCGGGTTAACGACCTGAAACGATACGAGATAATGTCCGTCCTCCCAGTCCACACCAACTCCAAGCACAATCAGAAGCTCATTCAGCTCCCGTCTGCTCCAGCAGCCGGTCAGCATCAGAAGGCACAGCATCGAAATGGCGATTTTGTAGAGCATGAAGATGCCTCCCTAATTCTTGCGGATTCTGCTGGAACTAGCCCCCATAGAACTATCCGGCCTTTTGAACATAAGCCATCTGGGCAAGCGGAATAATGCATCCTGCATATCCGTGTGCATGTATGGCGACAACGGGGACATAAACGGCTCCCCGAAGGAACGCAGCGCACACAGATGAAGCATGAGGACAAAGAAGCCCATAATAATGCCAAATAGACCAAAGCTTGCCGCCACCCCCATAAAGGCAAACCGCAGAATACGGACCGGTATCGACATGCTGTAGGCCGGAAGCGTAAATGTCGAAATCGCTGTAACAGATACAACAATAACCATTGCCGCTGACACAATTCCCGCTTCTACCGCTGCCTGTCCGATTACAAGGGTACCCACTACGGAGACGGCCTGACCAATCGCACGCGGCATTCGAAGCCCTGCTTCCCGCAGAATTTCGAACGTAATTTCCATAATCAGCGCCTCGAAAAAAGCAGGAAACGGCACACCTTCTCGTTGTGCAGCAAGAGAAATCAGCAGGGATGCCGGCAGCATATCACGATGAAAGGTCGTGATTGCAATATAGAGAGACGGAAACAGGAGCGAGATAAAGACGCTTCCGAACCGCAGAATACGCAATAAGCTGGCATAGAAGGAACGCTGGTAATAATCCTCCGTGGATTGAAAAAAAGTTACCATCTGGGTTGGCGCGATTAGAACATTAGGCGTCCCTTCAACCAGAATCGCAACTCTTCCTTCCAGCAGTTGGCTTGCCACATTATCCGGCAGCTCGGTATTAAATACCGTTGGAAACAGCGACCATTTGTTATCTTCGATTAACTCCTCGATATATCCGCTGTCGAGAATACCGTCGATTTTGATTTTGCCCAACCGATCTCTTACCATCTGCAGGACAGAAGGCTTCGCCAGGCCATTGATATACATAAGGGTCACGTCTGTTTTAGTAAGATGGCCGATCGTAACTGTCTCAAGCCACAGCCGCGGGTCCTTGATTTTCCGGCGGATTAGCGATGTGTTGGTGCGGAGCGTCTCGGTAAAGCTCTCCCGCGGGCCTCTGATCGACGTCTGGTTCGTCGACTCCGTAACGTCCCGGCCCTTCCATTCCCGGATGTCCGCGCAGTAAGCATACTGGTGGCCCCGGAGCAGTATAATCGCTTCGCCGGACAGCAGGCTTTGGTATAGGGAGCCTAGATCGGATACGGTACGGATCGGCCCCATGCCATTCAAGAGCTTTTTCGCAAGCGCTCCTGTATCCAGCGTTGACGTATCCTCTCCGTAACGGGGCAATGAATAGTCCAGCACATCAAAAATATATTGATTAATCGCCATGGCGTTAGACAACCCGTCAATATAGACGACTGCCGCAGCTGCCATATTCATTCCCTCATTGTGGATCTTCCGCATCACTAGATCGTCACTGCCGCCCATATCACGCCTCAGGCGCAATAAATTATTCTCAACTGCAGGATCGATAGGAATATTGGCGTACTCGGGCAGCATTTGATTGTCATTGTTGCTCGAACGATTCGTGAACTGTTGCTGGTGCATAAGCGAGCCTTCCTCCTGAATCGATGTCTATCCTTCCCATTATGACCATCCGCCGAGGGGGGTTAAACTTGGTTACAGGCAGAAAAAAAAGAGCCTCAAAAAGCGCTTAGCTTTTCGAGGCTCCATATCTGACTCTCTATTTTCTTTATATGAGCTTGTTGATTCTGATTGTCCGCCTCTAACGTAACATACACACCAAATTCATCGGTACGGTCCTTCATCCAGAACTTATATACATTCCTCCCCCTCTACATTGCACCTATTGCAGCATATTGAAGCGTCTGGGCTCCATAATGAGAAATATCCTGCGTGGAATGCAGGATATTCAGACGAATTAGCCGATTTTCGCTCGTTTCGGCGAAGTATACTGCATTCTGTGCAGCATATCCCGCCTGCACCCACCATGCTGGACCAATATGCTGCATTTCGTGCAACGTAAGTTAGGGGGAGCAGAACATGAGCGGTAGCGGTCGGTCGGTCAGTCAGATAGATAGATAGAATAAGAGTCAGCTGGGCGAATAGCCAAGTAACCCGTTAGTTACCACCCTTCTACGTTGGATTTACTCCAGCAGAATGATGCGCTAACCCCCAGTAACTATCCTTACAATGGATTCCATCCAACGTCATCAGCCCACTTGGATCAAAAACAGCTCAGAAGCGGCTCTCGCCGTCCTTGGCGGAGCGCGTTTCAATCCGGAGAATTCCAAGTCATGTTTATAACAAAAAATTTATAAACTCTGGCGTGTAATATAATCCTCTTAGAAAAGGAAAATCCCCAGCGACTACCGAAGAAAGAAGCACCTGACGAAGAGCTTCAATCTAACCACCCACCATAGGAGGTTGAAGTCGCATGGGGAAATCCCAAC
>Ga0065721_10004618_pt1 | contig 41290 bp, 32 predicted proteins | sample Mesricmetagenome_FD_59108 | JGI IMG/M metagenome (GOLD analysis project Ga0065721, IMG submission 59108) | Mesophilic microbial community from rice straw/compost enrichment Sample: eDNA_1 v2 (version 2) | ecosystem: Engineered > Solid waste > Grass > Composting > Bioreactor | place: USA: Davis... | reverse complement strand
CCGCCTCCCACAGCGCTTCAAACATCAGATAGCCGGTCACGTCGCCGCGCCAGATGTAACATTCGACATCGATCGACCGCTCCGCCGCGGCCGCAAGCAGCGCCCGCGCAACGAATGCGTCCCGGCCATTCTCCAACGCATAGATCCCACTCGCGCCGGGATGCGCGCGCAGCGTCGGGTCGATTGCCTGGTGAAGGCGAGTGGCCTGCGTGCCTGTCGTGGAGAGCACGCCCTCGGTTGAAAAGGACATGGGCCGGCTGTTCAGTATTGGATGGATGGCGCTGCTCCCCACTGTTGTCCGTGTCCGCGGGCACGTGTGCTCAGCTCGGTACTACCACGACATCACAAGCGGCTCGTTCCAGCACCAGTCGGGTGATGCTGCCGAGCACGTGCTCTGACAGCCAGGAGCGGCCTTGCTTGCCCATCACGATCAGCGTGCATTGATTCTCGGCCGCCCGCTCGGGGATGTTCACCCGTGCGTCGCCCATCTGCACCATGCTGAATATCGGTTGCCCCGACACAGCTGCAGTCAGCTCGGCCATGCTGGCGTTCGCCTCTCGGTGGAGCTCATCGCAGTAAGCGGTGATTCCGTCCTCACTGACGCGCGCGCTGCGCAATCTTGGCTGGAGGGAGATATCAAGCGCATGGAACACGTGTAACGTCGCTCGCGGAGCCAGCCTGGATGCGAACTCCAGCGAGGGCGCGGAGTATCGCGAGAAGTCGACGGGCACGAGCACCTTGTCGTAAGGGATCTGCGGATCCTGCCTGGCGACCAGCATGGGACAGTTGATCATCCGCGCCATGCGCTCGGCCGTGGAACCGAGCATGAAATCACGCAGCGGATTCACGCCGCGCGGCCCCAAGACCAGCAAGTCACTGGTCGCGCTGATCGCCAGGATCTCCTCCATCACGCGCCCCTCCCGCAGCAGTCGATCGTTGACGGAGCATCCGGCGGCCTCGATGTCCTCGGCGAGCGATTCGAGCGCGCGTCTGGCCTCGAGTCGCAGCGGCTGCTCCAGCTCGACTGCCGGCGTGCGACGCAGGAGCGCTTGCGCAGTCGAGCTATCGACAATGTGTAAGAGATCCAACCTGGCGCCGAGATCCTTTGCGAGCAATCCGGCGCGCCGGGCAGCCCGATGAGCCGAGAAGGAGAAATCAGTGGCTGCAATGACGGCGCGAACAGGAGTGGACATGGATGCGATATTCGCTGACGACGCTGGCCTCGTTCGTTAAGGAACGCGCGTCGCGAATCGAAGGTCGGGGCCTTTTGTTGGACCAAGGCCCCCTTGACGGAGCGAAGCGGCGATCCGTGGCGGCTCGCTCGTGCGAAAGGCGGGACTCGTCGCGTTGCCGGCCGCTGGCTGGCAAGTTGCCCTAGAGCTCGCCCTTCCCCAGCCGCTCCACTGCATACGCCGACGCGCGTGCGGTCAGGGCCATATAGGTCAGCGACGGATTCTGAGTCGGTGAGGACACCATGCATGAGCCATCGGTGACGAAGACGTTTGGCACCGCATGCACCTGGTTGTGACCGTTGAGGACCGACGTCTTCGGATCGCGCCCCATGCGTGCCGTACCCATTTCATGAATCACGCTGCCTGGAATGGTTGCGCGATTGAAGCCGGAGACTTCTTCGACGTCCGCGGCTTCGAGCATCTCCACGGCATCCGCCATCATTTGCTCGCTCATGCGCCGTTCGTTGTCGCGATAGGTCATGGACACGACGAGGGTCGGCATCCCCCAGGGATCTGGACGATCCGGGTCCAGCCACACCCGGTTGTCTTCATAAGGAAGGGTCTCGCCATAGCCTTCCATGTAGACCTGCCATTTGCCGGGGCGGGTGATCTCGTTCTTGAAGGCAGCACCAAACCCGGCCGTCTCCAGGCCGCGGGTCCAGTTCTGGCGTGAGGTATAGACCTCGTATCCATAGCCACGCACGAAGTTCTTCTCGCGATGAGCAACGTTGCGGAAGCGCGGGATGTACATGCTCGTCGAACGACGGCCGCGGTAGTAACGATCCGCCAGTCGCGAGTACGAGCCGACGGCGCCGCCGCCGTTGTGATGGTCCATCAGGTAATGGCCGAGCACGCCGCTATCGTTGCCCAGGCCATTGGGAAAACGCGACGAGCGCGAGTTCAAGAGAATGGCCGTGGATCCAAGCGTCGAAGCGCACAGGAAGATCACTCGCGCGAAGTATTCCGTGGTTCGTTTCGTTGCCGCGTCGAGCACGCGCACGCCCACGGCGCGCCCTTTGGAATCATCGTAGATCAGGGAATGCACGATGGAGTCGGGCTGCAGCGTGAGCCGCCCGGTCGCGGCCGCGGCGGGCAACGTGACGCCGTTGGAAGAGAAATAGGCGCTGAAGGGACAACCGCGCGCACACTGGTTGCGCCCCTGACATGGTCCGCGGCCATTGTGTTCGCGCGACAGAACCGCCGTGGCACTGCAGATCAGCTTGCGATCGGTGAACCTGGCGGCGAAGCGCGAACGAATGTGCTTTTCGAACGCGTTCATTTCGAACGGCGGCTGCAGCACCTGGTCCGGCAGTTGCGCCAGGCCCGCGTTCTCGCCGCTGGCGCCGATGAATCGTTCGACGTGCTCGTACCACGGCGCGAGATCGGCATAGCGAATCGGCCAATCGATGCCGGTGCCTTCGCGCAGGTTCGCTTCGAAATCCAGGTCGCTGTACCGGAACACGTGGCGCGCCCACATCAACGAGCGGCCGCCCACGTGATTGCCGCGAAACCAGTTGAATGGCTGCGCCTGCCGATAGGGATGCTCCAGGTCGTTGACGAAGTGATGCTTGGTGGACTGATCGTAAAGATACAAAGTCGACTGGATCGGTTGAGCGGCGCGGTCCTGCTGGGTCGGCCGGTTGTGATGAGGCAGTTGCCACGGATCCTGCAGCGCCGTCTGGTAATCGACGACGTGACGCAGATTGCGCCCTCGCTCCAGCACCAGCGTCTCGAGCCCGCGCTCGGTCAGCTCCTTCGCGGCCCAGCCGCCGGACATGCCGGAGCCCACCACGATCGCATCGAACGTGTTCGCTTTGGGCATCAGATCACCCAGGCCTTCTGATCGGCAGCCAGCGGAATGTCGCCCTGGAACCCGCCGGGCACGCGCTCGTAGGCCAGCGCCCTGGTGGCGCCGATTTCGGAATGAAAGTAGCCGGTCAGGGTGTAGTCCTTCAGGATCTTGAAGAACGACTCGTCATACGACAGCACCACATCGGATGCCGCGCGTCGCTGCAACCAGACCAGGCGATCCTGCGCGCTCATCGAATCGAAGCCATCGACTGCAAGCGCGGTGAGTCCGCTTCGGAATGTCGCTTGCTGTTTGGGCGAGGCGCACGCACTCAGCGCCATGTCGACGAAGTCGTGGGTGCCGGCAGCAGTCGCCGCCGGCGAGTCCGTTTCAGGAAGGATCATGTCCACGAGGACAGCGACGCGACCGAGCTCGGCGGCCGACAGGAAAACCGGAGCGCGCGAACTTGCGGCAACCGCGGTTCGACTCGCTAGAAAGGTGGCGACCACTCGAGAAAAACTCGCATGGGCCATCAACACCGAGGTCCCCTGCAGAAAGTATCGTCGATTGATCATGGACCACCCCGCCTCGCTGCGCGTCCACACGACTCAATCGCCTGTCGCTCGAAGGGTCGGCGACGGCTTCTGTTACCGGTAACACCAGCGGGATACTAGGGCCAAGTCGGCGGTCGAGCAAGCNGCGCCTGCTCGNCCGGAGCTTCACTGAGGATAGGCAGAGCGATCGATCCGGACGCCGCGCAGATAGACGGCGGCAATGCGACGAGTGTGGGTGATGGACTCGGTCGGATCCGCCTCCAGCACCAGCAGATCGGCCTGATAGCCCGGTTGAAGCGTTCCCACATCGGGCAAGCGCAGGAATGCGGCGGCCTCGCTGGTCGCCGCGACGATCGCCTGCGATGGCGTCATGCCGGCCGCGACCATATCTTCGAGCTCCATGTGCGCAGCCCACGGTGTGTTGCCCGCCGGGAAATCGAAACTCGTGTCGGTCCCCAGTACGATGCGTGCGCCTGCCGCCTTCATGCGCTGCAGATTCCGCGCCTGAATCAGAAACGCCTGGTGCTGTTCGGCGTTCGCAACGTTGCGTGACTGCGCCTTCGCAAGCTCGTCGGGCCGGAGCACCGGTGCAAGCCAACTCAGGTCCGCCACTTCACCGCGTGCGGTGAGATTCGGATTCAACACCAGCGACGGCCGCTCGCGAACCAGAGTCAGGAGCTCCTCGTCGACGTCTCGATCGCGCACGCTGTGCGCAAAGGCGTCGACCCCGGCCCGCAGCAGGCCTTTGGCATCGTCCAGCGCATAAATATGAGCGGTGACGCGCAGCCCCGAGCGATGCGCGGTTTCGATCACCGCCCGATACAACGGCGGTGCGAGCTTCTGTACGCTGCCGCGACGATCGTCGACCCAGACTTTGATCATGTCGACGCCGCGGTCGACGTTTTCCTGCACAGCCCGCCGGGCTTCCTGATCGGTCGTGACCCAGTACGGAGCGGTCTCGCGCCCGGGCTCGGGCGCCGTGATACCGCGTCCCGCCGTCAGCAACCGGGCCGCCCCTGGCAGCGGCTGCGCTCGCACCTCGAACGGGGCTGAAGCCGTGTCGACTCCGAGACTCAGTACCGTGCCGACGCCGAAGTAAGCCAGCCGACGCAGATCGGAAACCAATGCCTCCCGCGGCTGATTGACGTGCACGTGAGTATCGATGAGCGCCGGCATCACCGTCTTACCGGCCAGATCGATACGCTGCGCAGTTGGCGGCACGGTCACCTCGCCGGCTCGTCCGGCGGCCACGATTCGATCGCCGTCGATGATCAGCGTGGCATTCGGAATGGACGCTCGCCCGTCGCCCACGACCAAGCGCGCATTCTCGAACGCCACCGGCGCACCCGACGCCAGGCCCGCCGAGAGCGATAACGATCCGAGGATGGCAAGACCCCACGCACCTCGAATCAGGCGATCGGACATGTGCAATTTCATTCAGGCGAACTCTCCGTGCAAACGACTTTGGTCTCCGGCGCCCCAGCGGCCATCGCTAGGGTTCTCCCGGAAGCTGTGGAAGTTGATCTGAGATATCAAACCAGGGCGATTTTGACGAGGTGTGCAGGTGGACTGTGGGACGGACCTGCGGGTCGTCGTCCAATGTGCCGCAACGTACGGAAACGCTACCCGGTCTGGCGGCGGCCTCGCCATAGATCGGTGAGCCGCATTCCGAGCAGAAGCACCGATACTCCCTCGGACTCGATTCGTATGCCTTGAGGAACGAACGCCCCGTCACGATCACGAAGTCATCCGAGCGCACCAGCATGTTCGTGGCGAATGACGAGCCCGTCGCCTTGCGACACATGCCGCAATGGCAGTAGTACATGAGCTGCGGGCTGCCTCGAACCTCGTAGCCGACCCTACCGCACAAGCAGGAACCTCGAATCATGCTCGCCACCTCCTTCAGATGAGGAACGAGCTGGGAGCTGGAAAGCTCCGACGAGTCACAAGGCAGCGTCGATGGCCACGTACGACTCGATGCAGGCCCGCTCCCCCGCCCGGTTCGGCTGCCACGGGCCGTGCTCCATGCCGAAGATGAAGTCGCGCCCGCTCTCCCGCATTCTGGTCGAGAGGTGCTGGAAGATGTTGGCGTAGTTCATTTCGCCGGTGCCCGGCCACAGCCGGCCCGGCACGTCGCCCATCTGGAAGTAGCCGATCTCGCTCCAGGTCTGGTCGATGCTTGCGATGATCGCTCCCTGGTTCTGCTGCAGGTGATACATGTCGAACAGGATCTTGCAGGCCGGGCTGTTGACCGCTCGACAGATCTGATAGGCCTGATCGGCGGTCCGCAGGAACAGATCGGGCGAGTCGGCGAGCGGTTCGAGCACCATCACCCGGTCCTCCCGCTCGAACACCTCGGCGCCCGCGCGCAGCACGTCGATCGCGTTGGCCGTCTGGATGCCGATCGGCAACTTGCGTTCGAACACGCCCGGGACGACCGTCATCCAGCGGGCGTTGACGCGCTTGGCAACCTCGAGCGCATCCCGGCAGGCCCGGGCGAAAGTCGCGGGATTGTCCTTGTGCCCGGTCGTGAACAACCGGTTGTCGTTGCCCCCGACGGCGACGACGAACACGCCCATCGACATGCCGAGCTGTTCCAAAGTACGCGCGATCGTCGTCTGCGTGGCGACCGGCCGCTGCATCATTCCGTTATCTTCGAGCGCCGTGAACCCCTCGTCCGCCATGAACTTCAGCTGATCGACGATGCTCTCGCCCGCATGGCCCACGAACTGCCCGAGGTGGGGAGCAAGCTTCAGCTTGAACTTGCGCTTCGGGGATGCGGCGAACAGCGGCGGCGTCGCCGCCAGTGCGGTGGCACTCAGAGTGGATTGCAACAGCGTACGGCGTGTAATCACGGGCTCACCCAGTTCATCTGTTAGCGTTAACTGTCGTTATAAATCATTGTGGCGCGCGGCGCTCGCCCGGAACGCGCGGCTTTTGGCTAATATCCGCGACGCATGCTGGAACGCTTCAACACATTAGTGCACCAGATCTACGAAGGTGCCACGGACAGCTCCGCTTGGGGTCGGATCATCTCGGGACTCGCGGAGTACCTGGATGCCGAAAAAGGCCTCCTGCTGACGCCTTTCGACGCCCCGGACAAAGGCGGCTTCATCTTTCCCCACGGCATCGGCCAACAGCACATCGCGCTGTGGAAGTCGCGGTATCTGCCGGAGGATCTCTGGGCGCGGCGGATCGTGGAGCGCAACCTCTTCTTCGAAGGCAACGTGATCCTCGGGCGCGATATCGTCACCGACGAGGAACTGCTCGAATCCACGTGGTACCGCGAGTTTCTGGTGGAGATGGACATTTTTCAGTTCATCACCGGCATCGTGTTCGCATGGGGACGTCCGGACGTGCCGTCCACCGCCTGCCCCTTCTACCGCGGCGTGAATGCGTCGCCATTCGAAGAAGAGCATCGGCAACGGCTGCGGCTGCTCGTGCCGCACATGTCGCGCTCACTGGGAGTGATGTTCAAGCTGCGCGACGCGCAGTTCCGGATCGCCGCTTCCCTGCAGGCGCTGGATCGAATCCGGCAGGGCATCCTGCTGCTGGACGTGACCGGCAGCGTCTGCTTCGCAAATACGATGGCCGAACAGATTCTGCGGCAGCAGGATGGATTGAGATTGATCGCAGCGGCAGGCGGCCATCGCACGCTGGGCACGGACGATCCGCTGGCGCAACCGCTACTGGAACGAGCACTCCGCTGCGGCATCTCGACGCTCGACGGCGACGCCATTCACCTTGCGCAAACGGTCCTGATCCGCCGGCCGTCGGGCTCCACCAGCTACGTGGTGCAGGTGTCGTATCTGCCCGAGACGAACCCCTATCATCTGGGCGCGCAGACGCCGCGCGCCATCGTCTTCATCAAGGACGGCACGCTGCTCGCGCAACCCGAGGCCAGCATGCTTCAGCGTGTGTACGGCCTGACGCCCGCCGAAGCCCGCGCGGCGCTTGCGTTGTGCGACGGCGGCAGTCTCGATACCGTCGCCGCACAACTGAACATCAAGCTCAACACCCTCAAAACGCATCTGAAGAGCATTTATCTCAAGACATCGGCGGATAACCGCGCGGCGCTGACCAAGCTCATGCTCTCCCTGTCCAACGGTCAGTTGTAGATCGTCATGAAGGCGCGCCGGAAGCCGTCGTACGTCACCACTCGCAGGCTGCGCCAGGTGATCGGCTCTTCCGGTGCGAACAGCGTGATGGTTTCGTTCAACACGCCCTCGGCAGAGCCGTGAGTCCACAAGTCGGCCTCCTGCCGCTCGTCGCTGGCCGTGCCGATGGTGAAGATCACATCCGCATACGTGTTCGGATTCATGCCGGTCGCGACGACGGACAAGTCGCCCCCCATGTAGCTCGCCAGCTCCGCAGCCGAGGCGGGCGAAGTGATGACGGGGAATGCGCTGCTCGCCTGAGCTTCGGCTGCCGTCAGCGGCCGATTGTCGATGTTCAGCACATACGCACCGTGAGCGAACGTTCCCGGCCTGTTGATGCCGCCAGGAAGGTTCACGCGGTTCCCTTCGCTGTCGAACGCCACGGCGACGTAAGCCGCATCCGCGGGAATTCCGGCGATCACCGCATCGCTCACCGGCTGAGTCTCCGCGCAGCTGCTCCCCATGACATAGAAGTTGCTCGTCTGGCCATCGAGCGGCCACCAGCCGCCGAGCTCGGGACGGACATAGCGGATACCGGCCTGTGGCAGGCCCGGGCCGTGGACGACGACCGAGGTAAACGGCACGCTGCCGTTGTTCGACGGATCGTAGTCTTCCATATAGAACTCGAGGCCGGTCGACGTACAGGTGCCGTACGCGCTCGAGCTGCGAATGGCCATCACGTCGGCGGTCATCTCGATGACCTTGCGATCGCCATGCAGGCGCCACACCCCATCGACCCCTTTGCGCAGCTGGAAGCCGCGGATGCGATCCATCTCACGTCCCTCGCCATCCTTCGCCGTGAAGTCGACGACGGCGAAGACGTTCGAGACGTCCGTGTAATCGATCTTCTTGATATCGACATCGGTGAAGGTGAGGCCGTCCGCGGACGGATCGCTCGACATCTCGGCCGCGAAATTGGCTGCGTTCTGATCCTCGAACAGGAAGCCGGCCGTCAGGACGGCTTCGATGTTCGCAGCCGGAGGCACACCGTCCGCGAACAGGGACGAGAAGTTCGCGAGGGCCCCTTTGATCAGCGTCACATCATCCGCAGCGTCGCTGACGCCCTGGGTGTCGGTCAGCTGCGGCGGGCTCGCCTCCCCTGCCGCGCTCACCTTCAGGTCGTCCTCGATCTGCTGCTGGGTGACGATGTTCGTGATGGTCGCCACCAGCGAATTGGCATCGACCGTGACGCGCAGGATGTCGAGCGCCGAGTCGAGCGCGCTTTGCAGCGGAGTGAACTGGGTGCGCAGCAGATCGACGCTGGCATCGACGCCGAGCGCCTGCAGTACCGGCAGGAGCTTCTCTTTCAGTTTGGCGGCTTCCGCGTCGAGCGCCTCCTTGGCGATCCCGCCGAAGTTGCCCGCCTCGAAGTAATTGCTCGCGATCTGACCGGCGATGTTGTTGACGACCAGATCCGTCAGCTGGGTGACGTTGATGGTGCCGTTCACGTCGGCCGCGGCAGCGGCGGAATGCACGACATATTCACGGCCGTTCGCCGTGCCCGCGGCTCGAAACACGAAAGGCGCGGTCATGCCCGTTACGTCTACCGAGTACGAGCCGTTCGTTCCGATCTGCACGGTCCTGGTGGCGCCGAGCGCATCCTTGACCGTAACCGTGCCCACGAGCGGCGCGCCCACTGCAGCCACGCCGGAAAATGCACTGGCAGTCGGCGTGCCTGGCGGAGGATTCGACGGCGGACCACTGTTGGGGGGAGGCTGGTTCGAGCTCGGCGGCGCCGCCGATCCTGAACCTCCGCCACCGCCTCCGCAGGCGCTCAGCGTCAGACCCACCACGCCCGCCACGAGGGCCCGATTCAAATGCTTGAGCTCGAACATCGCCAAAGATCCTCCCCATGCGGTTGTTTTCACCGCGACTGAGCAGGAGTCTAGGAATGCATCTGGTGACGCCACCTCACCTGTTCAGGTGAGGGTTTGACAGGGTGTGACCGGCTGCACGCACGAATCGTCGCGATTGAGACGCGAATCACGCGGCGACGGATTGGTGGGAACAAGTCAACGGCGCGCGTGCGTCGTTTGCTTCATGAGCTTGACCACTGTCGTGAGACGGCGTTCAAAATGAGTCGCCTTCGGGAAGGGCTAGGCACTCACGCAGGCGCTGGCCCGGAGCACGCGCAGCTGCGAGCGCCACCATTTGAGGATGGCCAGCTCCAGCGTTCGCTGATCGAGCCCCGCCTCGTTCAGATTGTCTTCGCGCGAGCCGTGGCCGATGAAACGATCCGGGATGCCGCAGTTCAGCACCGGGATGCAGATGCAATGCGCCTGCAGGCACTCGTTCACCGCGCTGCCGGCGCCGCCGGCGATGGCGTTCTCTTCCACCGTAACCAGGGCGCGATGCGTCTGGGCGAGCCGCAAGATCAGCTCCTCGTCGAGCGGCTTGACGAATCGCATGTTGATCAGCGTCAGGTCATGACGTTCGGCGATGCGTTCGCATAACGACACCATGGTGCCGAATGCCAGGACCGCCAGGCCGAGCCGGCCGATGCGCCGGGTCTGCGCCCGGCCGACAGGCAGCTCGGTCATCGTGTTTTCGACAGGCACTCCCGGGCCCGTGCCGCGTGGATAGCGCACGGCGGCGGGGCAGCCGCATCGAGTTGCCGTGTATAGCATCTGTCGGCATTCGTTCTCGTCCGCGGGGGCCATCACGACCATGTTCGGGATACAGCGCAGATAACTCAGATCGTAGCTGCCCTGATGAGTCGCGCCGTCGCCGCCGACCAGCCCACCTCGGTCGATGGCAAACACCACGGGCAGAGACTGCAAGGCGACGTCGTGAATCAGTTGATCGTAGGCACGCTGCAGGAACGTGGAATAAATCGCCACCACCGGATGCCACTGCTCGCAAGCCAGCCCGGCCGCCAGCGTGACCGCGTGCTGCTCGGCGATGGCCACGTCGAAGTAGCGGTCCGGAAAGCGCTTCGAATACTCCACCAGGCCCGAACCTTCGCGCATGGCCGGCGTAATCGCGACGATGCGTGGATCGGCTTCCGCCATGTCACACATCCAGCGGCCGAACACCTGTGAATAGGTCAGCCCCGGCGCCGGCTCCTTGAAGATCTCGCCGGTCTCGCGATCGAACTTGCCCGGCCCGTGCCACTTGATCGGATCGTTCTCGGCGGGCGCATAACCTTTGCCCTTCTGCGTGACCACGTGCAACAGCTGCGGTCCGCGCAGATCGCGCACGTTTCGCAATGTCGCCGTGAGCGNATCCACATCGTGTCCGTCCACCGGGCCAATGTAGTTGAANCCGATCTCCTCGAAGATCGTNCCCGGCAACACCATGCCCTTCACGAACACCTCGGAGCGCCGTGCCAGCTCCCACGCGCTCGGCAGATTGCGCAGCACGCGCTTGCCACGCTCGCGCAGTTGCGAATACAACCGCCCCGACAGCAGGCTCGCGCAGTAGTTGGAGATCGCACCGACCGCTTCCGAAATCGACATCTCGTTGTCGTTAAGGATCACCAGCAGATCGAGGTCGGTCGCGCCGGCATGATTCAGCGCTTCGAAGGCGAGGCCCGCGCTCAGCGCGCCGTCGCCGATCACCGAGACGATCTTGCGTTTCGAGCCGTCGAGCTGGGCGGCGATCGCCATGCCCAGCGCCGCGCTGATCGACGTGCTGGAGTGACCGACGCCGAAGGTGTCGAACTCGCTTTCCTGCCGGCCGGGGAACGGCAGCAGACCGCCCTTGTGGCGGATGGTGTGCAAGCGATCGCGCCGGCCGGTCAGCACTTTGTGGGGATACGCCTGGTGGCCCACGTCCCAGACGATTCTGTCCTCGGGCGTATCGAAGACGTAATGCAACGCGAGAGTGAGCTCGACCGTGCCGAGCCCCGCGGCGAAATGACCGCCCATGCGGCTGACGGTCTCGATGAGAAATTCCCGCAGCTCAACGGCGAGCGCTCGCAGTTGTGTGGCTGGCAGTCGCCGCACGTCGGCCGGAGATTCGATCGTCGACAGCAGTGGAAAGCGCTCACCTGCGTTCATCGCGGCCCCCCGTTCGCGTCGCGCTCGGCGAGCCAGTGTGTGACCCGACGCAGCGCTTCGGCCTGCTCACCCCGGCGCGGCAGCACCGCGTAGGCGTCCGACCATGACAGCGCCAATGCCCGTTCGAAATCTGCGAGCAGTGCCGTCACCTTCCTGCCCGGCGGCCTGCGCCGGCAGGCGATCGCAAGCCGCACGCCGGCGCGATAATGCAATCGATTTGCCTGGCCCGGGCAATCCGCAGTAGAGGCGGCTTGTTCACTCACCGACGCGAGCACCGCGGCGACCTGCAACCGCATCTTCGCAGTCAGCCGCAAGCCGGGATCGACGCAGATCAGATTGAAGGCCAGCGGCGGCAACGAATCACCGACCAGCAACATGGTCGGCTCGTCATAGATCTGTAGCGCCGGATGCGATGCCGGCTGATCTCGTGCCAGCGCCGGCAGCGTCCGGTGCACTTCGACGAACAGATGCAACAGCTCCAGCGCACAGGCAGCGGCTTCGATCTGCTCCTCGCGCAACCCCATGGTCCGGCCGACGGCGAACATCAGAATCGGATGGCTGCGCTCTTCGCGATCCAGCACCCAGCTGCGCAGTGCCGTGTGCAATCGTGCAGGAGTCTGATCGGCGGCCGGCAAGCGTCGGGCGAGCGCGATGTGCATCCGCTGCTGCCATGCGTTCAACTGTGCCGCGAACGAGCCGGTGGAAGTGAGCCGGGAGCGCTGGAGACTTGCACGCGGCATGCTCGGACATCCTCATTCTTTGGGCACGCGGCCCTGGATCCAGGTCATCAGGCCGTCAAAACCGCCTTGTTTCAACGCCGACTGGGCCTGCGAGCGGTCGAGCGCCAGCTGGCTGACCCCTTCGGCGATCGTGTTCACGATGCGCCACTGCCCATCCGACTGTCGCAACAGATAGTCGAAGCGCACATCCTGCTTGCCCGGCGCCTGCATCGCCGTTCGCACGACGCGAGTGCCTCGGGCGCCGGGCTGCTCGTCCAACGTGACGAAGCGCTCACCGCCGTAACTGTTGAACTCGTGCGCGTAGATTCGCGCACTGCCGTCGGCATACGCGGCCGTCGCCTGCTGGAACTGCTCAGACGTCAGCTGACTGGCGCCCGAACCCAGCAATGCACGCACGATGTAGTCGAAGTCGTGTGCCTCTTCGACGACCGGCTTCAGCTTCTCGTAACTGCCCTGCACGCCGAGGGTCTTGGCATTCTTCATCGCATCGATCAGTGCCGCCTGAAGCTTCTCCACAACCGCCGATGCGGGACGATCCTCCGCTGCGGAAACATATGCACCGAGCATGCAAACCACTGCGAGTAGCGCTGCGCGGATCTGCAACGAGACGGAAGCACGGCGCGTCGCGAGCTGCCGCCTGTCATATCTCACATCCATCTCGGTCTCCGCCGTTCGCGCGCCGTGTGCCCCGGATCGCTGCGACAGGAATCGCCGCCGACTGCGGCTCGGGGCGCTTCGTGTACAGAATCGGCAGCTCCGGTGCCATCGGCCCGCTCACGCGCGGTCCGCGCAGGCTGACGCGCATTGCTTTCAACGGGTGTGCCAGCATGTCATTGACCGCAGTGCCCTCGAATCCACAGTGCGCCATGCAGTTGTCACATCGCGCGTTGCGGCCGACGCCATAGTTGTCCCAGTCCGTATCCTCCATGAGTGAGCGGAAGCTGCTGGCGTAGCCCGCATCGAGCAGATAACACGGGCGCTGCCAGCCAAAGAGGTTGTAAGTCGGATTGCTCCACGGCGTGCACTGGTACGTCTGGTTGCCGGCGAGGAAATCCAGGAACAGGCTCGTGTTGGTGAACGCCCAGCGGCTGCCATCACGGCGGCCGATGCGGAAGATGTCCCGGAACAGTTGCTTGCTCGCGGCCCGTCCGAGGAACACATCCTGACGTGGAGCGTGCTGATAGCTGTAGCCCGGCGAGACCGTGATCCCCTCGATCCCGAGCCGCATCGCCTCGTCGAAAAACGCAGCGACTTGGGACGCGTCCTCGCCGACGAACAAGGTGCAGTTGACCGTTACGCGAAAGCCTTTGCTGCGCGCGAGTCGGATCGCCGCGACCGCCTTGTCGTACACACCCTGCTGGCACACCGACGCGTCGTGGCGCTCGCGGTTGCCGTCGAGATGGACCGAGAACGCGAGATAGTTCGAAGGTCTGTACTCGTCGATGTGCTTGGCGAGCAGCAGCGCGTTCGTGCACAGATAAACGAACTTGCGGCGCGCGACGATGCCCGCGACGATCTGTGGCAGCTGCCGGTGAATGAGCGGCTCGCCCCCGGGGATCGAGACGACCGGCGCATCGCATTCATCGACCGCGGCCAGCGCCTGCTCGACGCTCATCCGCCGTTGCAGCACTTCCTTGGGATGATCGATCTTGCCGCAGCCGGCGCACGCCAGGTTGCATTGGAACAGCGGTTCCAGCATCAGCACCAGCGGAAATCGCTCACGGCCGCGCAGCTTCTGCGTCAGCAGATAGCGGCCGATGCGATACTGTTGTATCAGCGGGATACCCATGCTCCGCTCGCGTGTTGTGCCGGCAGCGCGTTGCGCATCTCCGTCCAGATCCGCGTCCATTCGATCCGGAACCAGGGAGTGAAACTGCGCGCGTCGCGCTGCAGCTCCGCCTGCAGTTGCGCCGGATCGATCCAGCACCAGTCTGCGATTTCATGAACGTTGGCGCGCACCGGACTGCTGCTGCAGCCGATGTAGACGGAACACAGTTCATTCTCCGCACCGGTGGCATCGAACTGCGCCTGGTAACGGAACTTGAACAGCGGCGAGAGCACGCAGCGCATGCCCAGCTCCTGCCACAGCCGGCGATGAGCGGCGAACTGCAGCGACTCACCGCGCCGAGGATGGCTGCAACAGCTGTTCGACCAGTAACCCGGCCAGAGACGTTTGGCTGCGCTACGCTGCTGCATGAGGAGCTGGCCGTCGGGATTGAAAATGAACAACGAGAAGGCGCGATGCAGCACCCCTCGACCTTCGTGACAACGCGCCTTGCTCATGAAGCCGATCTCTCGATCGCTGGCATCGACCAGGATGAGCGGCTCGAAATCCGATGAGACCAGGGCGTGCCGGAGGGCATCGCATTCGCCGCTTTGATCGTTCAAGGGCCACCTCCGTTTACCGCTGTTGTGTGCGAGAGGTCATCACAGCGCGCACGATGCTTCAGCTCGAAAGCTGCGGCATAAATCCGCTCCGCGCACTCACAGTTCCACAACAACGGTATCCGCGAGCCCATTCCTGCGCGCGGCGCGTTAGTGCCGACAGACTGCAAGCAAAAGGTGTTCGCCGTGCCCACGATCGCACAGATCACGCTGCAAACACTCGGTATTGCCCTGGCAGCGCTGGCTACTGCTTACGCGCTGGTTGCTTGTTTTGCCGAATCCCGGACGGCAAAGCGCGCGCTGCCGATGCGCGCGCACGACTACGAACGACGCACGGATGCGAACACACTTGTTTCCAGCGACTGTTGCACTCCAGTCACGGTTCTCAAGCCGCTGTGCGGTGGTGAGCCGAATCTTTATCACTGTCTGAAAACTTTCTGCGTGCAGGACCACCCGCATTATCAGATCGTGTTCGGCGTGCAGGATCCCGCCGACGTTGCACTCGCAACTGCGCACCGGCTGCAGGCGGAACTGCCGGCACGAGACATCGTCGTGGTGATCGACTCGCGCTTGCACGGCAGCAACGGCAAGGTAAGTAATCTCGCGAATATGCTGCCCGCGGCGCGCCACCAGATTCTCGTTGCATCGGACAGCGATGTGATCGTCGATCCGGGTTACCTGCGGCGCGTGACTGCGCCGCTGGCGGACCCAACGGTGGGACTGGTGACTTCTTTGTATCGCGCACGAGCCGTGGGAGGCCTGTGGTCTCATCTGGTGGCGATCTTCATCAACGAATGGTTCATGCCCGCGGTGCGCGTGGCGCGGCTGTTCGGCAGCGCTTCGTTCACCTCCGGTGTGACGATTGCCCTGCGGCGGCAGACGCTCGAACAGCTCGGCGGCTTCGAGGCCATCGCGGATGTGCTGGCCGACGACTACTGGCTCGGCGAGCACACTCGCCGCCTCGGGCTGAAGACCGTGGCAGCCGAGGGCGTGGTCGAGACGGTCGTTGCCGAACCGAGCTTCGGCTCGGTTTGCCGCCACGAGCTGCGCTGGTTGCGCACGATTCGCTCCGTGCAGCCTCGCGGCTATGGACCGCTTGGCATCACCTTCACCGTACCGGTCGCTGCACTAGGAACATTGCTCGCTGGCGCCGATTCGGTCGTTTTGGGGCTGGCGTCGGTGGCCGTGGTGGCCAGAGTGATTCTGCATCGTCTCGCGCGGCCGGCCTGCGCACCGCCATGGCTGGCCCCCATCGGCGATCTGCTGGTCTTCGTGCTGTGGTGCTGGAGCTTTGCGAGCCGCCGCGTGCGCTGGCGCGCCGGAGAGTTCGCCGTCGAGCGTGACGGCTCCATGCAACGTACCAGTTGAACGCGCGTCCTCGGAGACTCGACCATGAAGTCACTGTTCCTGCATCCACCTTCCTATGAGGGATTCGACGGGGGCGCCGGCGCCCGCTATCAGGCCAAGCGCGAGATCCGCTCGTTCTGGTATCCGACCTGGCTCGCGCAACCCGCGGCGCTGGTGCCGGACAGTCGTCTGCTCGATGCCCCCGCCGACGGACTGAGTCTCGCGGACGTGCTGCCCATCGCGCGACAGTTCGACTTGGTCATCATGCACACGAGCTCGCCCTCGTTCGCCGCCGACGTCCGCACGGCCGAAGCGCTCAAAGAGGACCGGCCCGGCGTGCTCATTGGCATGGTCGGCGCGAAAGTGGCCGTCGATCCGCAGCGCTCGCTGGCAGCCTCCAAGGCCATCGACTTCGTCGCGCGCGAAGAATTCGATTACACCTGCCAGGAGGTCGCGAGCGGCAGGCCGCTCGCTGATATCGTGGGGCTCAGCTATCGACGCGCGGATGGCGTGATCGTGCACAATGCGCCGCGCCCGCTCATCACCGACATGGATGCGCTGCCCTGGGTCACTCCAGTGTACGAGCGCGATCTGCACGTTCAGAACTATTTCATCGGGTATCTGAAGCACCCGTACGTATCGTTCTATACCGGACGAGGTTGCCGCTCCAAGTGCACGTTCTGTCTGTGGCCGCAGACCGTCGGCGGTCATCATTACCGCGTTCGCAGCCCGCGCAGTGTCATCGAGGAGGTGCGCTGGGTACGCGACCACCTGCCGCAGGTCGAGGAAATCTTCTTCGACGACGACACCTTCACCGATTTCCGCCCGCGCGTGGAGGAGATCGCATGCGGCCTGGGCCGGCTCGGCGTGACCTGGTCGTGCAACGCCAAGGCGAACGTGCCGTACCAAACGCTGAAAGTGATGAAAGAGAACGGCCTGCGGCTGCTGCTGGTCGGCTACGAGTCGGGCAACGACCAGATCCTGCACAACGTGCGCAAGGGCCTCAAGACCGACATCGCGCGGCGTTTCACGCGCGACTGCCGAGAGCTGGGCATCACCATCCACGGCACCTTCATCCTGGGCTTGCCGGGCGAAACCGAGCAGACCATCCGCGAGACGATCGAGTTCGCCAAGGAGATCAATCCGCACACCATCCAGGTCTCGCTCGCCGCGCCGTATCCGGGAACGCAGTTGCATGCGCAGGCAGTCGCGAATGGCTGGCTGTCGGAGAACGCCGCGGATCTGGTCGATGAGCACGGCGTGCAGATCGAGCCGATCAGTTATCCGCATCTGTCCGCCGAACAGATGTTCCACGGTGTGGAGACGTTCTACAAGAACTTCTACTTCCGACCGGGCAAGATCGCCGAGCTGACGCTGGAGATGATGACCAGCTGGCAGATGACGAAGCGTCGGCTGCGCGAAGGCGTGGAATTCTTCCGTTTCCTGCATGCGCGCACCTGAAGCGAGCCCGCGTACGTCACGCGACTTTCTGATCATCACTGCGGATGACTTCGGCGTGCGCGAGTCGGTGAACGAAGCAGTCGAGCTGGCGGCACGTCGCGGCGTTCTGACGGCGGCGAGCCTGATGGTGGGTGAGCCCGCTGCCGCCGATGCCGTGAACCGTGCACGACGGCTGCCGCAGCTGCGCGTCGGCCTTCACATCGTGCTGGTGGACGGCTCGGCGATTCTGGAGCGAGCACAAATCCCGCAGCTCGTCGATGCCGCAGGCAGGTTTGGCCAGCGCATGGTGCTGGATGCGTTTCGGTTCGTGTTCTCGCCCAGCATGCGCCGGCAGCTGTCCGCCGAGATCCGGGCACAGTTCAAAGCGTTTGCCGCCACCGGCCTGCCGCTCGATCACGTGAACGCGCACAAGCACTTTCACCTGCATCCGACGTTGTTGCGCATGATCCTGGAGATCGGCCGGGAGTTCGGCATGCAAGCCATTCGCTGGCCGCGCGAGCCGCTGCTCTCCCATGAGCAGGGCTCCGGGATCGGCCAGGCCATTCAGTACGCCGGCCTGTCGCCGTGGCTCACGTTGATGCGGCGTCAGATCGAGCGTGCCGGCCTGCTGCACAACGACTGGATGTTCGGCATGGCCGCGAGCGGGCACATGGATACGCGCGCGTTAGTGCGCATCCTGCAGCACTTGCCTGGCGGTATCACCGAGATCTACTCACACCCCGCAACCCGCTGCGAACAATCCCAACGCGAGCTCGTCGCTCTCACCAGCCGGCGGGTGCAAGCGACGCTTCGCAGCGCCTTCATCGCACGCGGCGGCTACAGCGACGCGTGGCATCGCCGACAACGGATGCTCACATGAGCGTCACAGTTCGAATTGCAGGCTGCATCGGACTGCTCGTGCTGATCGGGCTCGTGTTGCACGAAGGCGCGGCAAGCATCGTCCAGCTGTTGTCCGGCGCGGGATGGATCCTGCTGCTCATCGTTCCGTTCCATGCCGTGCCGCTGTATCTCGATACGTTGGGCTGGCGCCAACTGCTGGAGAAAGATCAGCGCCCGGGACAGGCGGCGCTGTTCGGCATCGCTGCCATCCGTGAAGCCGTCAGCCGCCTGCTGCCGGTCGCCAACATCGGCGGCGAGCTGGTTGGCGTGCGGCTGCTCGCCTTGTATGGAACCGAGACGACGCAAGTTGCCGCGAGCGTGATCGTCGAGGTGTTCCTGATGCTCATCTCGCTGGTGTTCTTTGCCGCGCTCGGCGTGCTATGTCTGATCCACGTGACGGATCAGCTTCAGCTCGTCCACGACGTGACACTGGGGCTGGTACTCACATTGCCGGTGCTGATCGTGCTGGCGATCCTCCTGCGCCACCCGAGCGCGTTCGCGCTGCTGGGCCAGGCGACCCAACGACTCATGGGACGTTTCGCGCGGAGTTTCGACATCCTCGCCTGGTCGTTGTCGCTCACTCGCGCGATGCGGAGCTTGTTCCAGGCACCGCTGCGCTTGTGCGCAGCCGTCGGGTATCAGGTCGCGGGCCTGCTCGTCGGCTCGCTCGAGACCTGGCTGGTGTTGCGCTGGGTGGACCATCCCGTGAGCCTCCCGGCCAGCATCGGCCTCGAAGCGACGACACAGGCGGTCCGTCACTTCATCTTTTTCCTGCCGGCCGGCCTCGGTGCCCAGGAAGCGGCGTTGATGGGTGTGGGCGCCATGCTCGGCATTCCTCCCGATGCCGCACTCGCCCTGTCGCTTGCCAAGCGCATGCGCGAAATTCTCTTCGGAGTGCCCGCCCTGCTGGCATGGCACTGGATCGAGGCACGCGAGCTCAAAGGCAAGCGCCTGAAAGCGCTGAACAGGTCGACATGAACACTTCCGTTCTCACCACGCGTCACCCGCGCCAGCTGCAGTCGGGCTCGGCCGAGCACCGCCAGCTGCTCGCGCGGTTCTTCATCGAGACGCATCTGGACTATGCACCGGAACAGATTGCGTGGCCGGAGCTGGACGAGGCGGCGCAAGCCCGCCTCGCCGGCCTGCCGTTCTGGCAAGAGGCGGTGTCCACCGAGAACGTCACGTCGTGTACCGTCGCGGCGGCCGCGGCACTCGAATCCGACTCGGACATTCGCGCTGCCATCGCCCTGCAGGGCATCGAGGAGGGTCGCCACGCTCAGCTCCTGGCCCGCCTCACGGCCCACTACGGCATCCCGGTCTCCTTGCCTGCTCCGTTCCGCTCACAGGATATCGAGCACGACTTCCTGTTCTGCGGATTCGGCGAATGTTTCGATTCGTTCTTCGCTTTCGGCCTGTTCGCGCTCGCGCGCGACAGCGGACTGTTCGATCCAGGACTGGTGGAGATCTTCGAACCGGTGGTCCAGGAAGAAGCCCGGCACATTCTGTTCTTCGTGAACTGGGTGCAGTATCGCCGCATGCAGCTGCCGTGGTGGCGGCGGCCCGCATTCCGTCTACGCTGCGGCTGGATCATCCTGAAGCAGATTGCGAGCCGCATCGAGACGGCTCGCAACCTCGGCAAGGACACCAGCGAGAGCGAAAATTTCACATTGAGCGCGCATCAGAACCTCTCAGTGGACGTGAGCGTGCGACGCTTGCTCGATCTGTGCCTCGCGGAGAACGATCGCCGGCTCGGACGATACGATGCACGGCTCGCTCGGCCGCGCCTGGTGCCGGCGGTTGCGCGGTTCTTATATCGTTTGTTGCCCGCCGGCAAATGAGTTGCTTTTGCGCGCGATGCTCAAAGCGCCCGGCTGATTCCAGGTCGTGCGCGTCTGATGTACCCCGCCTCTTCGAACCACTGCACAGCATCCGCGATCGCGACTTGCGCCGGCCGGGATTGATATCCCAGCTCACGCTGAGCCTTTGCAGAAGAAAAGAACATGCGCTTGCGCGCCATGCGCAGACTGTCGAGCGTGAGTTGCGGCACTCGGCCCGTGCTGAAGGCAAACGCTTCCGAGAGGTACGCGAAGGGAACGACCAGTTCCAGCGGCAGCCGCACGGTCGGCGGCCTGCGTTGGGCACATTCGGCCACCATGGTCAGAATCTCACGCAAGGTGAGATTCTCACCGCCCAGAATGTATCGCTCGCCCGTGCGCCCGCGTTCGTAGGCGAGTAGATGACCCACAGCGACGTCGTCGACGTGAGCGATGTTCAGCCCCGTGTCGACATACGCGGGTGTGCGCCCTCGGGCGGCCTCGAGCACCATCCGCCCTGTCGGCGTTGGCTTCACGTCGCGCGGACCGATCGGCGTGGATGGATTGACGATCACGATCGGCGCACCATCGCGGGCCATCTCGCGAACCGCCTGTTCGGCAAGGTACTTGGAGCGTTTGTAATCGCCCACCATGTCCGCCAGGGTGGACGGCGTATTCTCATGGCCCGGCTGACCGTCCGCCGGCAATCCCAATGTGGCGACGCTGCTGGTGTAAACGATGCGTTTCACGTCCGCCTGCAAGGCCGCCAGCATGACGTTGCGCGTGCCCTCGACGTTATTGCGGTACAGCTCGGTCGTGTCCCTTGCCCACAAGCGGTAGTCCGCAGCGACATGGAACAAAGCCTCACAGCCGCGGCAAGCTGCATTCAACGACGTGCCGTCCATGAGATCGCCGACCGCTATGTCGACCGGCAACTGCTGCACGTTGCATCGATTGGACCCGGCCCGCACCAGCGCACGCACCTCCCAGCCGCGAGCCAACAGCTGGCGCACCACCGCCGAACCGACAAATCCCGTTGCTCCGGTAACGAGGGCCTTCATGCTGCCTTCCGCGCACGCAAAGCGCGCCGGCGCTGCCGGAGCAGCAGGAGACTGGGCAGGAACACGAGCGCGCAGAACAAGGCCAGCCCCAGACCGAGCGCGAGCACGAGCCCGAGGCTCCTCGTGCCCGGATGCGAAGACCACATGAGATTGCCGAAGCTGGCCACCGTGATGAGCCCACCCGACAGCACGGCACGCGCCGCGCCAGATTGAAAGATCTTCGTTCCAATATCGCTGGCGCGTCCGCGCTGGACGATATAAACACCGTAGTCGATCCCCACTCCGAGGATCAGCGGCAAGGCAATCACATTGGCGAAGTTGAGCTTCATATCGAAGATCACCATGATGGCCAGCGTGAGCGTCATGGCCGCTGCGAGCGGCAGCAGCGCGAGCAGCGCATCGACCACGTTGCGCAGCAAGACCAGCAGCAGGATCGAGATCGCAACCAACGAATAGAGGAATGCCGTCCGGAACGCCGAGACCACGGCGTGGCCGGACTCCAGGCTGATCAGCGCCGGACCGACCGCATTGGGCGCCACCTCGCGCACTTGATCGACGAACCGTTGCATGCGCTCGGTGTTGTCCAGCAGCTCGCGCGGCCAGATCTCGACCCGATGCATCCCATTGTCACTGATCCAGCGCGAAACCAGCGAGCGTGGCAGGTCGGCGAGCGATACTGGCTCGGCCTGCAGACTCTCGGTCAACGCATCGAGGCGTGCGGGAAGTGTGCCGAGCACGCTCTCGCGCAGAGATTGCAGCAGGCGCTCGCCACCGACCTCTCCTGCTGCATTCATCTGCACCTGAAAACGTTGCAGCTCGGTCAGCAGCGCCTTGGCATTCGCGACCAGCGCTGAATCGGGCTGCTGACTGGTCCGCTGGAGTTCCTTTACGAGCGCTTCAAGGCTCTCGCGGTCATCCGGACGCGCGATGATCGCCGGCTTCTCGCCGCCGCTCTCGAACTGCGGGCCGAGCACCAGCGCGAGGTCGCCGATGATCGCCAGCTTCTCGGGCTGCTGCTGCGGAATGAAATCATTGATGCTCATCGCCCGTGCTACCAGCGGCAGCGCCTGGATCTTCTCTACCAGCGATTGCGCGGACTGCGCGTCCGGCGTCAACGCCGACAGCGTGATGGTCGGAACGTCCGGATTGGACTGCAGGCGACGAAACGTCGCGACCGATTCCGAGCGCGGATCGCGCAAGTTGAGTGGATCCGGGTCGAAGGTTACGCGAGGCGCGAGCAGCAGCCCGACGAGGAGCGCGAGTGCTCCTACGGCGAGCACGACGTGCGCGCGACCCGCGGGCCAGTGGAGCAATCGCGACAGCAGATCCTCCTGCTCCAGCACCAGCTGCACTTTCTTTGCGCGAGGACGCCACACCGTCAATAGCGCGGGCAGCAACGTCAGCGTGCTGAGAACAGCGGCCACCATACCAAACGCCGTGATGACGCCGAGCTCGGCGATGGCGGTGAACGAAGTCGGTACAAAGGCGAGAAATCCCGCCGAGGCACTCGCCACGCAGACCAGCATGAAACCGCCCACAAAACAGGCGGCGAGCGGCATGGCATCGCGCTGTGGCACGTGCTGGCCGAGCAGCTCGCGATACTCCATGCACAAGTAGAGCGCGTAGTTGATACCCAGCCCGACGTAGAGCACGCCCACGGCGATCGAGATCAGATTCAGATGTCCGATCGCCAGCGAGGCGAACGCCGCGGTGACCAGCAGCCCGAACAGCACTGTGGCGAGCGTGGCCGCGACGAGCACGAACGAGCGCAACGTCAGATAAAGCAGCACGATCACCGCCGCGAGCGCCCCGATCAATGCCAGGCCCGCACCTCGGGCGGTGCTCATCAACTCTTCGTCTTCCATCGCGACCGACCCGGTGAGCCGCACGGTCACATCATGGTCGGGGGTCAGTTGCAGTTGCGCGGCGATCGAGCGCACCGTGCTGATGACATTGTGTGCCGGCCGAAGGCTCGCGTAATCCAGGTTGGGCGCCAGCTCGATGAAGCGCATCGCCGTGGGTCCGGCTACATCCCCGGCAGGCATCGTCAGCTCGCTCCACGACAATCGATGGAACCGCTGCTCGCGCGCGGCTGCAACTGCTTCGGCGATCCTCGGCAGCGCCGCCGCGATCTGCGGAGCATCGGCGGGCCTCTCCAGCGCCCGACCGAGCAGCGTGAACAAACCATGCAGGCTCAGATCGGCGCGCAACGCACCCAGGAAAGGTTGCGCCCGGGTGAGGTCATCCGACAGGGTCTGCAGACTCGGCAAATCCAGATACAGCAGCCCGTTGCGGCGAAAGAACGGCTCGGTTTCCAGCGCGAACACGTCGTTGATCACGTCCTTGCGAGCAGACAGTGCCGTAACCAGCTTCCGCTGCGCTTCGTCGGCCAGTTCCGGCGCGTGACTCTCGATGACGACGACCAGTGAGCTGCTGAGATCGGGGAACAGCTGATCGAGCTCCATGACCATGCGACGCCAAGGGAGCTTTTCGGAGATCAGATTCTCCGAGTTCGTATCTACGATGAGGTTACCCTGCACATAGATCGCGCAAACTATGGCGAGCGCGGCGGCGAGCAACAGAACGATGCGAGCACGCCTCTGGCTGCCCTGCACCCATCTGCGCAGAACGTTCTCGCACGCCTGACGCGTCGTCGTCACATCGTCACCTCCGCACCGCTCGGATGGAGATGGGGCCTGCCCACGACGGCGGCCGCTATGAGTGCTCGCCGCGCTTCACGATAGTTGTTGCGCAGGCCGAGCAACTGCTGGAGAGTTCGCGGAGACCGCGCCACTTCGCGCCAGAACAGCATCCAGCGCAAGTTGCCATCGGGGCCAATGGCATCCGCGATTGCCCGCGGCATCTGCTCGTCCGATGTATCGAGCACGGCGCGGACGGCCAAAAAAGGAATTTTCGAGGCCCGGGCCACTCGGGCGATGGCTGCACTCTCCATGTCCACCGCGATCGCTCCGCTGTCACGGAAGTGCCTCGCTTTGCTCTGCGTGTCCGCGAGTATCAGCGAGGTGCTGAGCAATGGTGAGCAACGAACGGTCTGCTGTCCGGCAATTCGATCGGACAACGCCTCGCGCCAATCTTCATCCGTGTCGAAGACGGATCCATCGGCGCATACAATCCGATCGGGCAGCACGAGCGTCCCGCACGTCAGATGCGGCGCAAGGCCACCTGCGTAGCCCCAACTCACCAACGCACCGGCGCCTGCATTCACGGCGGCAATCGCTGCCCTGCCAGCGGCTGCAGCGCCGATGCCCGCGATGCTGATCAGGACACCGTGAGTCATCGAGGTGTCTCCGTGTCCGAAGGCCGGACGCAGCGTACGTGCCTCCGACGCGAGCGCGGTGATGAATCCGGTGCACTTCACTCCGCCGTATTGCCGAGCGAATTGCGATACCTGGCCAGCGTCCATAGGGGGAAATAGGCGGAGTAACCGTGGTATTTGAGATAGAACACGCGCGGAAATCCCGGCGCGGTGGCGCTCGGATCCTCCCAGAGTCCATCGGCCTGCTGCGTCCGTAGTAGATAAGCAATGCCTCGTGCCACCACAGGCGAGCGCTGCGCACCAGCGGCCAGCAAAGCCAGCAGCGCCCATGCAGTCTGATACGGAGTGCTGCGAGACATCTGCCCGGCAAGCGATCGATCGAAATAACTGTCGTTGGTTTCCCCCCAGCCGCCATCGCTGTGCTGCATGCGTTCCAGCCAGCCCAGTGCGCGCTGCACGGCCGGATCCTCCGGGCCAATGCCGGCGTAACAGAACGCTGTCAGCACTGACCAGGTACCATAGATGTAGTTGGTGCCCCAACGTCCGAACCAGCAGCCCTCCGGTTCCTGCTCCTTGCGCAGAAAGTGAATCGCGCGATCGAGCGCCGTGCGGTCCTGCGCGCGTTGCAGCTGTGTCAATAACGTTACGACACGCGCGCTGACATCGCTCGTCGGTGGATCGAGCAACGCGCCGTGATCGGCGAACGGAATCAGATTGAGGTAGTAGTACGTGTTGTCGACATCGAAGGCAGCAAAGCCGCCATTGCGACTTTGCATCACCACCAGCCAGTCGGCGGCCCGCTCGATGTTGCGGCGATAGTCCGCACACGCCGCCGATTGCCTCATCGCCCACGCGACCACCGCCGTGTCGTCCAGATCCGGGTAGTAATCGTTGCGATACTGGAAAGCCCAGCCCCCGCCGGAACGCACGGATCTGCTCGCGCGCCAGTCTGCGGGCTGATCATCGGCCGTCTGCAGCGGCTGCAGCCAACGCAGTCCGCGTTCGACAGCCTTCAACGATGTAGCACTACCCTCCTCTTGCAAGGCGAGACAGGCGAGGCCCGTATCCCACACCGGCGACACGCAAGGTTGGCAGTAGGCATCGTCGCCGCGGTCGATGAGCAGCTTCTGCAGGGCCGTCTTCGCGAGGCGACGCTGCGGATCATTCTCGTCGTGGCCCAGCAGGGCCAACGCTTCCAACGCATTCACCATCGCAGGAAAGATCGCACCGAGCCCGTGCTCGCCGTTGAGGCGCGCGACGATCCACGTCCGCGCACGTTCGAGCGCACGCTCGCGCACGCTTGGCGGCACCGCGCCGTCGCACGCAGCCGCGAGTCGATCGAACACACGGAAGCAGCGACTGAGCCCGCCACGCGACGGCGGAAAGTAATGTCTCTCCTGCTCGGGATCGATGAGGAACAGCTCCCGCACGTCGATGCCGCGCGGGTTCTTTGCTCGCGGCCGCAGGGTACAGAGCACTGAGAGCGGCACCATGACGGTTCGCGACCAGTAGGACACCTTGTCGAGATGGAACACGAACCACTTGGGCAACAGCACGATCTCGACCGGCACATAAGGCACAGCCCGCCATGGAACCTGACCGAACAGCGCCAGCGTGATGCGCGTGAACACGTTGGCGCGTGCGGCTCCGCCATGTTGCAGGATGGCCGCGCGAGCCCTTCGCATGTGAGCTGCATCCACGCTGTCGCCAACGAGCTTGAGTGCGTAGTACACCTTCACACTGCAGCTCATGTCGAAGCCGCCGTCTGGGTAGAGCGGCCAACCGCCATGCGCCGCTTGATGCGCGCGCAAGTAGCGCGCGATCTTCTGTTCCAGCGCGGCGTCGATCTCGCCGAGGTAATGCAGCATCAAGATGTACTCGGCTGGAATGGTGCAATCTGCCTCCAGCTCGAATACCCAGTGCCCTTCGGGCGCCTGCCTGCGCAGTAATGCGTCGCGCGCCGCACGGATGCCTCGTTGCAACTGTTCGGGATCGACGCCAGAGGTCCGGCTCGCAGGAATCGTCGATGCGGCGTCTACAACTTCCGCGATGGCGGATCCGACTGGCTGTTTCATCCCGTGTCCTGGCGCGCGTTACCAAATATCGGAACGGTCGCACAGCGGGGCTCGGCTGAGCGCGGGATCCGGGCGGATCACGGCACGCTGCAGTGGGAGTCCCTGCGCCGCTTGCTCGAACAGCAAATGCAGCATCCGATCGCTCTCGACTGCGACATCGGTCAGCACCTTGGTGGTGAATACCGCGGTACGCGCGATCTTGACCTGCGCGCCGCCGGTAAATCGCGGGTTGTGATTGATCTTGCGCAAGGTCAGCAGCGCCATGCCGATGGCCAGCAGACAGAAGCGCCGGATACCGGCCTGTGTCGTCGGCACGGCCAGCGTGAATGACAAGGCGTTGCGAAGATGCGCATGGGCGATACCGACGAGATCACGCAAGCCCGCGGCAAACTCGGCGGACTCGTGAGAGCTCGGCAGTTGCGCCACATCGAGGCGATAGCGATCGAACACTTCGCGCGGCAACCAGCACGAGCCTCGACCGCGATCCTCCCATATGTCCTTCAGGATGTTCGTCATCTGCAGCCCCTGCCCGAACGACACTGCAAGAGGGAACACCTCCCGCTGCTTGCGCGCGAACTCGGCACAATGCGCGCAGAACAACTCGGTCAGCATCTCGCCGACGCAGCCGGCGACGACGTAGCAGTACGAGTCGAGATCCTGCATTCGTTCGAGCCCGCTCAGGCTGGCGTTCTCCTGATACTCATACATCCCTCGGCACATGATGCACAGACAGCGCTCGATCGCGCGTCGTTCGTTCGTGCTCAACGAGTGGGTCAGACGCACGATGCGATCGAGATTGCCGAGCAGATCGCGCTCGGCAGGCGAGGTGTGGTCCGACAGCAAGGGCGTGATTTCCTGCGCCAGCGCGCGCGGCTCGACCTCGCCGCACACGCTGCCGGCAAATCGCTCCAGCAAACCGAACTTGGTACGCGACGCGATCTGCGGCTCATCTTCGATGGTGTCGGCGATGCGGCATAACAGATAGGCCGTGGTGACCGACTTGCGCAGCGGCAGCGGCAGCTCCGGAATCGTCAGCGAGAACGTTCTCGAAACCAGCGGCAGGATGTATTCCTGGTATAGCTCGTCGGTGGATCCGTTATCTGCGAGCTCACCGGAATGGGGATGAAACGGGAGCGGCGAGCGCCGCAGCAGGATGGAAGTTGCGCGGACCATGATGGCTCCTCGATGGCAGCCATGGAGGACGACACTCAAAAATGCGTGACGCTGAGAATTGATCCGCACTCCCTCGTGCGCTCGCTGGCGCGTCGCGACAGGAATATCGAGGGAAGACTGCTGCGGCTCAGGGAATGGACGACGGCTGAGTGCGTGCGTCAGCGGATGACCACGCTCGCGCTCCGCAAGACCGCGGCCAAAAGAAACATTGCTCCAACGCTCGCCAGCCCCGTTCCAATGAGCTGGCGACTGGTTCGATTGGCGCTACGACAGACGAAACGGCGCGACAAACCTGATGCCGATGGAATGGATGATCAGCAGCGGCAGCTCCAGGCCCTGCGCGGCGGCCTTGTCTCGCAAGCGACGTAATGCGGCGTCCAGGCCCCGGTTCTCCGGTCCGGGCATCCCGTAGCCCATGATTGCCGCGAGCGACGCTCGTGACACCGGCTCTCCCGCCGCTTTGATGAATTGCTCCAGGAGCAAAACCTCGCGTCCCGACAGCACGATGGAAACGCCCCGGGGCGACAACAGCAATTTTCGGGCGACATCGAGCGTCCATGCAGAATGGTCAGCGCCGCTCTGCGCTGGCGTGCCGCGCGCGTCCCGGACCCTGCGAGCAAGATTGCGTACCGCGAGCAGCAGCTCTTCGCTGTCGACGGGCTTGGTCATGTATAGATCGGCGCCTTCCGCGTAGCCTTGGCGCCGATCATGGTGCCCCACCCGGGCTGTGAGGATGATCACGCCGGGGCGCGCTTCACCGCGTGCCAGCCCTCGCGCCAGCTCGAACCCGCTCGCATCGGGCAGATTCACGTCGATGATGGCTACATCGATGGGCGACGCGCGCAGCGCTTCGAAAAAAGTTCTGGCCGAGTCCGCCTGGGCCACCTCTATTCCATTGAGCCGCAGGTTCTCCGCCAGGGCCTCGCGCAGCTCATGGTCATCTTCGACCAACGCTACGCGCACCCCGTCGTGAGCACGCGTGACTGGTTGTTCAACAGGAGAGTTTGTCATCATATCAGCGCCTGATCTTCCACCGCGGTGGCCCGCGACGGAGCCGATTGCATCTCACGGGCCGAAGCCCTTTCGAGCGACCTTGATGTTTGGACCTTACCTGATCGCGACAGGCATGCAGAAGTGGGTGCATGCGCTCTTTGCTGGCCTCGTCACGATCGTTGCGATTCTCAGTTCCGGCGGCCCTGCGGCTGCGGAGCCGTTGACTATACAGACGGCGCCCAAGCTCAGCATGGAACTGCTCCGCGATCCGTCGCGCGAGTTCACCTTCGAGGACGTTCGGGGCAGCGACGCCCCCTTCGCCAGACTCGGCGGAACCAGCATCAATCTCGGGTTCACGCGTGATGCGGCCTGGCTGCGACTGACCCTGCAGAGTGCCGAGGATCGCGCCATTCTACTGGCGCTGACGCCGACCTTCGTCGACGAGCTCGATGTCTATGTCATGGGCCCGGACCGGGAAAGCCCGGGCTCCCCTGTCTCGCATCTGGCGCTGGGCGACCATCAACCCCTGCCCGACGATGCTCTGTCGGGGCTCGAGAACGTGATCCCGCTCGAGCTCACCGCCAACGTACCGACGCAGATTTTCATACGCGTGGCGGCCGTCAACTCGTCACTGAACCTGACGGCATCGGTCTATTCCCCGAGCAGTCACACGCTGCGCACGGCGGTGTCGGGGCTGGCCGCCGGCGCGTGGTTCGGCGGCATGGCGGTCCTGCTGATCATTCAGCTGGTGTTTTTCTACTTCGATCGCAAGCCCTATTTCGTGTTGTTGGCCTTCTCGACCTTCATGGCCATGCTCGTCTATATGGGCACGCTCGGCCTGTCGCGGCTCTTCCTGTTTCCCGACGGCGGCACCGGCAACGACCTGTTCACGGCCGCCACGAGCTGGTTCGGACTCACGGCCAGTGCCTTGGCCGGCGCGAGCATTCTCGAGCTGCGGCAGCGGGCCCCCTGGCTCAACCGCATCTTCCTCGCCGGTGCGGTGATCGGCGTGATGGGGGTTGCTTTCGCCTTCGCCGGCGCGAATCTGGTGTTTGCGCGTGTCACATACACGACCATCATCGTGCTGGCGACCCTCGGCGCCATTCAAGCAGTCCGTACCGCAAGCAACGACGACAGCGGCTCTCACTTGCGAGCCAGCGCGTTCTGCATCCTTTGGCTCGGCCTGGCCGCAACTATCGCCCAGCGCACCGGAATAGGCTCCTTGCCCGACTGGGTGGCCCACAGTTACGGCGTGAGCTGCATCATTCAGACCATCCTTCTGACCGGCGCGCTCGGTGTTCGCCTCCGCGCTGCCGAAGCGGCAAACCGCGCCATGCGAGAGAAAGCACTGCTCGCGGCTCAGGCTGCGGAACAGCATGCGAACCGGCTGGTGGAGGACAAGACGCGCGAACTTGCAACCGCCAAGCACGTGGCCGAAGAGGCGCTGCGCGCGGAGCTGGCATCCCAGCAGCAGCAGGTGCGCTTCATGGAAGTGATCAGCCATCAATACCGAACGCCGCTCGCAGCCATCCGGTCGCACATCGATAACATCGGCCTGAGCCTGCACGCCGATGACGACGTCAACCGGCGCCGGCTCGAGCGGGTTCGCAGCGGCATCGCGCGGCTGGTGGAGGTTCTAGAAGTGAACCTGTCGCGCAGTCGCCTGCAGGGCTCCTGGTTCCAACCCGAGCCCGTGGTCCTCTCGCCCGCCGCTGTCGTCGATCTGGCTTGCACGCGGGCACGCGATCTTCTGCAGTGTCAGCTGCAGATCCAGATCACCGCCGAAGCCGAACGAGCCCGGATCCTGGCGGATGCCGGCATGCTGGAGATCGCCCTCATCAATCTGATCGAGAACGCGGTGAAATACGCGCGGCCCGGCAGCAGGGAACCCGTGTCTCTGCGCTGCCTCGTCGAGGATGGCAAGGTCATCGTCCTGGTCGAGGACCAGGGCATCGGCATTCCGGCCGGTGAAATAGAATCCGTGCTTCGTCATTCCGTGCGCGGCTCGAATGCACGCGCCATCGCCGGCACCGGCACCGGCCTGTCGCTGGTTTCGCGCATCGTCACCGTTCACCAGGGGACGGTCGAAATCCAGAGCGAAGAAGGACACGGCACGGTGGTGAAGATCGTATTGCCGATCCACCCAGTCTGATTCCCCCTCACCTCGACCCCGGGCATCGTTCGAATGCAACACAAAGGAACGTGATGTAACGCCAGGAAACGAAACTCCTGGCGCGCGACGCAGGCGCTTGCTCATTCATCTGAAATCGAGAGACCGGGCAAGGTTTTGCAGTGCTGCCGAATGTATCAACGCGCCCGGGATGCATCGGGCGATCGAGCGTGCTACCGGGTCCTCGGCCCGATGCTTCCTTGATGACCACTCAAGAGGCATTGGCAGAACCATGGATTGCAGCAACGGACGGACACATTCACCGACACGCCGGCAGCGCTTCAAATTCCACATCGCGCTTTTGTTGACGGCGCTCGTTGTCCTGGCAACGATGCTCGTGTCGAGCCCCGCAGCGGCGCAATCGAACGACGCCACATTATCGACGTTGACCACGAATCCGCCGTTCGCGCTCAGTCCGGCCCTGACGCCGGGCATCACTGCATACACGGTCTCGACACACACGAACGTTGAGCAGATAGACATCACTGCGCGCCCGACCGATGACCAGGCGCAAGTCACGGTGAGCGGCCCCGGCGCCCAAGTAGGGGGCGTCTGGCGCGCTCCGCTCGATCATGGAACGAACACTTTCATCATCGAGGTGACCGCCGCGGACGGCATCACCACCCGGACGTACACCCTGAATGTGGTCCGGACGCATGACCCGCAGCGGCTGGCGGATGGCACGGTGGGTGTGGCGTATGCTGCGCGCCTGGCTTGCACGGCCGTGCTGACATCGGGCAGCCTGCCGCCGGGACTGACCATTTCGCAAACCGGGGCGCGTACCATGGTCAGTGACATCCCCGAGCGAGCTGGAACCTACTTCTTCTCGTGCCAAGGCTCATCGGGCAGCAGCATCTTCTATACGATCCTCATTCATCCCGCCCCCGCTTCGACAGATGCCGCCCTGTCAGGGCTGGCGACGAGCGCCGGCCCGCTCGATCCGGTGTTCTCGCAAGGCATTACGCACTACGCGATCTCCGTACCCGCGGCGACTGGAACGATTACGGTGACGCCGACCACTTCGGACAGCGCCGCGACTGTCACGGTCAATGGAATCGCAACACCCTCGGGCGTTGCGTCCGCGCCGATCGCGTTGAGCGTCGGATCGAACACCATCACAGTCGTCAGCACTGCCGAGGATGGAATCGCGACTGCGACCTACACCATCGTCGTCACTCGGGGTGCACCCAACTCGGTCTCGCTCAGCCCCGCGGGTGGCGCATTGCCCGAAGCCATGGCGGGCGAGAGCTATTCCATGCCGCTCTCCGCCACAGGCGCTTCTCCGATCGTATTCAGTGTCACAGAGGGAACACTGCCGGAGGGCATGCAGCTGAATGCTTCTACGGGCGAGCTCACCGGGCCACTCGCGGAAGGCAGCGAGGGGCAGTACACATTTAGTATCGAGGCACGTGGCAGCGACAGCGGCTCCATCACCGCGAGTTTCACATTGACGGTCGTGGAACGAGCCATCACCGTTAGCGACAAGACTGTGGATGTGCCCGCCGGATCGACACCGCCGAATGTGAATCTCACGCAAGGTGCGACTGGTGGGCCGTTCACGTCCGCAGTCGTCGTGTCAGTCGAGCCCGCCAATGCAGGCACGGCCGAAATCGTTGATGCACCGCCGACGCAAGCACGCCACGAGAAGACCGCTCAGACACACTCCCCTGCGTCTCAAGAGGCAAGCGACTCCGCGCTGTACCTGAAGTTCGTTCCAAATGCGGCGTACTCCGGGCGGGCCACGGTGAAGTTTCAGCTGACCAGCGATCTCGGCGCATCCAACGTCGGCTCCGTCATCTACAACCTGAGCTATGACACGGCGGCGGTCGCACGAAAAATCGATGGGCATGTGCGCAGCTTCGTTCAACGGCGCATGAGCCTGCTCGCCTCGAATATCGGAGCACCCGATCTGCTCGACCGCCGGCGCGTGAACGACGGCGCCGAGGCTGCGAGCGGCACGATCCAACCCGGCGCGGGAGAGCTCGCGGTCGGATTCTCGACGGACCTGGCACAAGCCCGACGTTCGCGGGGCGATGGAACTGCCGCACCGCTGCCTTTCAATCTGTGGATGGACGGTACGCTGCTGGCACACAACCGCGATGAGAACGGCGAACGCTGGGGAACCTTCGGATTGTTCTCGGGCGGCCTCGACTATCTGGTCAGCGACCGGGCGCTGCTCGGTGTGTCGTTCCACCTGGATCATATGCGCGACCCGACCGAGGAAGACGTGACACTCACCGGGCGAGGCTGGCTCGCCGGCCCCTACGGGTCGTTCGAAATCGTTCAGGACCTGTTCTTCAACGTTCATCTGCTCCAGGGCCGCTCTAGCAACGATGTGGACAGCGCGTTTTTCGACGGTCGTTTCGACAGTCGCCGCTGGCTGCTGGACACCAGCCTCGCCGGTCAATGGCGGTTCGATGAGCTCACGACCCTGACGCCCCGGCTGCGCGCCCTTTACTTCGATGAAACGGTTCGCGATTACCGCGTATCGAACCAGTCCGGCAGCATCATCGCCATGCCAGGGTTCGCCCAGAAGCAGCTGCGCGTCAGCTTCGGTGCCGACCTCGAGCGACGCATCGAGCTGAACAACGGCCTCACGTTGATCCCCAACGCCGGCCTCACCGGCGGCTTCGCGGGCCTCGATGGCAGCGGTGCATTCGGCTCGGTGGTCGCCGGGGTCACGTTATCCAACCGGGATCTATGGACCACCGAGGCCGGCGTCCGCTTCGACATGGAAGGCGACGGGCAGATCGCGACCGGCGGCAGGGTGGGATTCTCCATGAGGTGTGTCTGTCACTGATGCGGGCTTGCGCTCAGACCTTCAAATGCGCGGGCACGGGGCGGCGTACGGAGATGCGGCACGATCGACGTCCGCAAGGCAAGCACGTTCCTATTCCTCCAGACACGCCGGGAATACTGCGCCGTCTTCCGTCTCGCCTCCAAATGAGCCCGCGCATGGCCGCCGCTGTGCCTCAAGCCCGACGCGCGGCCGCTTCCGCTCGCGGCTCATCGATCTGGAAGGCACGCGACAGAGGCAGGATCTGATACAGAGCCGACAACCCCACCAGTGCGTATACGGTCCGCGAGGCGCCGGTACCCGGGCCGAAGATGGCAGCGACCAGATCGAATCCGGCGAAGCCGATCAGGCCCCAATTGATTCCTCCTACGATGGTGAGAATGAGCGTAATCAGATTGAGCGGTTTCATGAGGAGCTCCGATGTTGAGTGGATACCAGCACTCAACGCCGCCGGATTGCGGGCGTTCCGTCGATCGAAAGATTCCGATCGAGCATCGAAGCACGCGTCGTCATGAAATCGTGAGTTGCTCGCTCAACCGTACGTGAGCCCCACGCCCAGGAACTCTTGTCCGGCCGATCTGTTAGGAAGCAGCCCTGCGGAGAACGTNCGTGAGTGACGAGACAGAGCGCCGAGTACCGTTGGTCGAGGAGTGGGCGCGCATCGACAAGCGCGTGGTGGAGCGCGACCGCGTCACGATCCGTACTGCGATAACCGAGAGCCAGCAGGTCCTTTCGGACGCCCTGCGCCGCGAACGGGTGGATATCCGTCGCGTCGCCGTGAATCAGGAAGTCGACGCCATTCCAGGCATCCGTGAGGAGGCCGACGTGATCATTATCCCGATCGTCGAAGAGCGCGCCGTTCTGATCAAGCGTCTGGTGCTGGTCGAGGAGTTGCACGTACAGCGCAAAGTCCTCGAGGAGCCCGTCCAGGTTCCTGTATCGCTGCGCTCGACCGAGGTCTTCGTGGAGTCACAAGACTCATCGAACGATGAGGACAGTTAACTTGCCTGTGGAGAAAGTCATGACTACCCGAACGATCACCGCCATCTACGATTCGGAGCCGGAGGCGCAACAGGCCCGGCAGCAGCTGCTCAGCCATGGATTGGCCGATGACGACGTGCGCATCGTGAGCCACCAGTTGAGCTCGACCCGCGTCGGCAGCGACAGCGGCGAGGACAAAGGAATGTGGGAATCCATCAAGGATTTCTTCGTTGGCCACGAAGATCGCCCGGCGTACTCCGAAGGACTGCGCCGCGGCGGCTGTTTGCTCACGGCGCGCGTCACGGATGAAAGGAGTGACGAGGCGATCGCAGTGCTGGAGTCGACCAACGCGGTGGACCTCGATCAGCGTACGGAGCAATGGCGCTCCGAAGGATGGTCGGGGGAGAGCTCCGAGCTCAGCGGCACCGATCGGACCTCGCCGGGAATGGCCGCCAGCCCATCAACCGAGGACACGATGGGAGAGGAACAGTCGATTCCTGTCGCGGAAGAGCGTTTGCGAGTCGGTAAACGCGAGGTGGATCGCGGCGGCGTGCGAGTACGCTCCTACGTCGTCGAGGAGCCAGTGCGAGAAGATCTGTCGTTGCGCGAGGAGCGCGTTGAGATCGAGCAACGCCCGACGCAAGGCGCCGCCGAGGCTACCGGCGACGTATTCCGCGAACAAACGATCGAGGTTAGCGAGCGTGGCGAGGAGCCCGTCGTAGCGAAGGATGCGGTGGTGACAGGTGAGGTTGTGGTACGTAAGACAGCCGAGGAACACACCGAAACCGTCGAAGACACCGTGCGTCACACCGAAGTGGACGTCGACGACACTCGCGGAGCCGCCAAACCCCGGGATCCCTCAGCCCGACCCGAGTCGGGAAAATCCCGGAACAAGCGTTCCACCTGAGCTCTGAATTCACCGACCCGCACGAGAGCCAGGGCCCGCAGGCGTCCAGCCGCGCGCCCTGGCCTCCGTCAGGCGGCATCAAAACCTTCGGCGGCCGTCCGAAAGCATGCTGTGCATTTCCACGTGGGCGTTATGTGTGGCGATGGATTCACGGTTCTGCTCTCGCCACTGGCGCTGCTGATCTTCTCGAAGCTCCTTGATCGGCGCCTGCTCGAGTGTGGCAGACAGATCCATGTTCGGAGCGCGAACAGCCTTCAGCGGGGCCTTGCTGGGACGTAGGATCAACGACGGCGGCTCCGCGCTTTGGTGCCAGCGCGACGGGCATTGGGGCTCGTGCGCGCAGGTCGCGAATACGCCCCGGTGGGTGCGAGCGTCACTCCCGCCTTGTTCAGCTCGATCGCATCCAGCGCGAACAACAGGTTCGGGTCCTTCAACAGCGCGGTGAAGTGTCGCTCGTAGTTACCCACATTTTCGATGGTGCTGATTGCGGAGCTCCTCGTTTTGTAGCCGTCATCGCGTTCACCATACAGACATAGACGCTCCGAGCGTCCCAGGAACATGATGTAGTCGACGTTCCGCAGCTCATGCTTGAGGGGCGTGGGAAGAAAGAACAACGGCACATGAAAGGCATTGTGAATCGCCGCGATCGCCTGCGCGACCGGTGAGCGCAACTCATCCTCGGTCCATAACAGAATTCTGGCGAACTGACAGCTGAACTCATCGGCGATTCGCCAGTTCAACACCGACTTGTTGTCGAACTGGGTGGCGCTCTGCGTCAGAACCGTCCTACCATCCTTGTCCAAGCGCCGACAGGCTCGCCGCAGGGCACCCCGCATCGCCCGTCCCAACAGCCCGGGGACGACCAGGTTCCACTTGCCCTCCTTCACATTGGCCGTGAGGTAACGCTTCACCTGGGGCGCCAGGTATCGGTACGCGCCCGTGCCTACCCAGGCGCGCGGACCGCAAACATCGATGGCAAAGATGGTGTGACAATCCGAGAGTGCCTGGCGTGTGACCAGCGCGATCAATTCCTCTTGATCCGCCCACTCCAGGGCTTCCGCCACCGCGTCCAGCATGTCCGCAGCGAGCACGTCGAGCTCGGCGGTGCGGCTGCGTTCGACCCGGCGCTGCACGATCTGGACGCTTCGCTCGAACAGCCGGGGCAGGTTGACACGCACGAGCTCGTGACTGGTATCCACGAACTTCGTGGCAGCGACCTCCCACGACTGACGATTGTGTCGAAAGTCTGCTCGATACACGTCGAGGGTGCGCCCGGCCGGCTCGGCTTTGACGCGGATCAGATTGAAAGACAGCGGTGCCTCGGCGCGCTGATCCGAGCGCACGGAGGTACTACCGGCACCGATGACGGTCGCCGAGCCATCCGGTGCGGTGATGCGAGAGGCACCGTGATAATGCTGATGACCATGCAAGACGAGATGGATCCCCTTTTGCTCGATCCAGTTGTTGAAATGAATGGGATCGCGCATGCCCGAGCCATCGCCATCATCCGGTGCAAACAGCGGATGATGGCATAGCACGACGCGATACAGCGGCTTCGACCCGACCGTGTCTTTTTGCAACTGATCCAGTTTCTTGCTGACCATCCGTAGTTGCTCTTCTCCGATGTATCCGTAATGACTCTCCGGAAGATGACATTCGCGGATCGAGCTGTTGAGCGCGATGACGATCATGCCGAACTCGGCGAAGTAGTGGATCGAGTGGGCGTCGGCCGGCGTGCCCTGCCGCGGCAACGCCGAAACCATACTCGGCCGCGAGCTGGTGGAACTGCCGAAAGCTTCGAGAAAGTGCTTGAGCTTGCTGGGAGTGCTCTGCGCAGCGCGCCGCCTGTCCGCTGGTGTTCGGTCCGGCGGTCCCCCGTCATAGGCGCGTTGGGTTTCGGACCAGGACACGTCGTGGTTGCCGGGACACACGATGAGTCGCTCAGGCGGTAGTTTCGCTAGCGTGAGCATCTCCTGGAGGGTTTGCGCAGCCTCGGAAAATTCCCAGGGCTCGGCGATGCTCGACAGATCCCCGGTGGCCACGATCAGGTCTGGCCAGAGCTCCCGGTCCTCCTTGGCGTGCTTGAGCGCATTCTCGAAGCGCGCCAGAAACTCGGCCGTACTCGCGAACCCGTAGAATCTACCGTGGTGCAGGTCTGAAACGTGAAGGATGGTGCACGCTTTCATGCCGACGGCCTCGCTCTGGGATCAACGCTTGGTGACGACCACGTGAAGGATGGAACGGGCAGACCAGTACTCGCAGCTCGGTGGCGGTCGGACGCGCATGCGGGTCAGTTCCAGCGTCAGGCGGGGTCCGAATGCAGACCACAGTCGCCGCTGATGCTCGCCGCCGATCGAATCTACCTCGTCGCTGAAATAGGTGAACTTTCCGCCCCGGCTGAGCAGCTTCTGCGCGATCGGAAAGAACGCATAATGATTGCGCTTCAAGTCCGACGCTTGCTGGGGAAATGTATCGAACAGGATGCCATCGAAGCTGTCTTTGTCCTTCGCGATCCGAACGACAGCGGTCTTCCAGAACTCGTTCATCACTCGAACCGTGCCGTGCCCGATCTCGCGTCGATAGCGATGGCGAGCCACGGCCGCAATGTGTTCATTCGCTTCGATGATCACGTGCAGCGCCGGGCGATGCTTTCGAATCTCACGCGCGGCGATGCCCAGTCCGTAACCCACCTCCAGGACGCTGCCGCCGCGACGCGTTACGTCCCTTGCCATGGCGCCCATCAGGCCGGCTTCCCATGTTTGCATGATCTGAAAGCCGTGCAGCTCCAGACCCGCCTTGGTGTAGCTCGGCACCGTGGTGCGCCAGGCTGTCGGCCCTGGAAAATAACGGCGCGCGCGAGCGTCCCCAGCCCGGGAGCTCATGTTCTCGAGAGCGCGAACGTGGCGCTTGGATTTCTCATGAGCGGCGCCGCGAGCGCCAGATAGTCCGCCAGCGTCATGGTTTCCTCCCCAAGCTTCCGGCATGCCGACCCAGGCTGGTGCGACACCTGTACGTCCACTACCCTCAACCCGAGCGCGGGATAAGCGGCGACCAGCGAATACAGGCAATATGGTGGCGCCGCTTTATCCGTACCAATCATCGCTTCGGCGCAAAACACTTCTCCCAAGTGGACCCCCAGCAGGCATCCCACCAGCTGCCCCTGGGAATAGGCTTCGATGGTGTGCGCGTAACCGGCAGTGAACAAGGTGGCGTACACGGAGATCACGTCGTGTTTGATCCAAGTGTCCGGCCTCAACGCGGCATTCGACAGGAGTTGAATGGTCGTAGCGAAATCATTGTCCGTTCGGATCTCGAATTCGCGCCGCTGCTTCCTGATCTCTCGAACGGCGACCGCGAGGGCCTGGGGCCGCATCCGGATGACGGACCGACGTTCGGCACGATCCCAGACGAATGCTCCGGCATGCGGGTCGAAATAAGGATAAAAGCCGGCCATGTATCGCTCGACACATTGCTCGGCGGCAAAAGCGCCCGAGGCACGCTCTTCGGATGGAACAGCCATCACTGCCATGTTCCTGGGCGATTTGCCGGCGAACCGGGCGCGGCGTCACGAGCGCCGTGCACCGAAGGATAGAAGCCGATTCGCAGTGCCAGCTCGCACGGGCGCATTTGAAACAACTCTCCGTTTCGAGCGACTCAGGAGCGTTCCGTGCAGGTGGGGCCCGCAATGTGCACGGCCAGGTCGCCATCGTGTTTTCGGCGACGTTAGCAGAATCCGGACTGACTGCAAATCTGAAACAAACAATCGGAGATCGGACCAGCGCGAGGTCGACGGTCCTCTGGCTGTTGCGAAGCACCTACCAGCCTGCGCTGAATCGCCCCGTACGCCCAGGCTCAACGGCCGAGACACGCACCCATGTCCTGCTAGCGGTTCGAATGACACACGTGCCCCGCACCTGAATCGAGCGACCCTTTAGCCGCAAGCGCTTTGACGGCGGCAGCGCGACCCCGCCGATGCATTGGCAATGAGCGCGCTTCGTTGTTTATCATCGCGGCGCAGCGGGGTTCGATACGACTGAACAATAACCGGCCTCCAGCCGGATGGGGATACTCTCGATGGTTGCGCCGGGTTGGACGGTTCCGCGACGGATGATCGCGTGGGTTCTCTGTGTCATCGCGCTGGCCGGCTGCAGTGGGGGTGGCGGCGGCGGCGGCGATGGCGGCGGGGAATCACGCCCGGGTCGCGGCACATTCACGTTGAGCGCCACGACGGTTTCCCTGAATGCGAAACGAATGGGACCGATGCCGGCGTCGGTCACGCTCCAGTTACGGCTCACCGGTACGGACATCACCACGGTAGGAGCGGCGTATCGACAGGGCACGACGCCTGCATCGTGGCTGCTGGTCGATATCGCCGGAAGCGGCACCACCTACGGCGTGAACTTCCGAGCGAACACCACCCAGCTCACGGCGGGAACCCACAGCACCACCATCTCTGTCGGCACAGCCGATGCCAGCGGCAACATCCTCCAGTACCAGGATGTGCAGGTGAGTTATTCGCTGGTGGATGGCGTTGCCATTCTCAGTGCGCCGGTGTCGATAAACGCCACGCTCGGGCATGCGACCTCCAGCTTCAGTAACAATGTGTCGGTCGTGGCACCCACCAGTCGACAGTGGTCTCTCTCGGCCGATGTGCCCTGGATCAACGTTCCGACGACGGTGCAACAGGGATCGAGCGTCGTGCCCGTCACGATCGATACATCGACGCTGGGCGCTGGCAGCACGACGGCGACCATCACCGCGACCAACACCGCGGATGCGACCGACAACGCGAAACTGCGTGTCGATATCACGGTCGCCGCACCGACGCTTGCTGTGGACATGGTTCCGCCGCTGCAATTCGGCGGCGCCACTGGCCTCACCATGGAGACTCGCACGCCGCACTTCACGCTCGGCACAGGTTCACGATCCCATCCCTGGAGCGCGACTTTCACACCCGCCAACGGCGGCAACTGGCTGCAGATTCCTGTCGCGACCGGAACCGTGAATAGCACCGGCACTGACGTCGCGCTGACGCCGACGCCTGCCGGTTTGAGCGCGGGGGTGTACACCGGCGATCTCACCTTCACGGCCACCGTGAATGGCACGCCCCTGACCAAGACCGTGCCAGTCACGTTGAACGTGGACACCCAGCGCATCTGGGCATCGGCGAGCGGCGTGGGCTTGTCGAGTTTCCCGGGTCGACAGACGCTGACTCGTACGCTGCGCGTCTTCAACTCGCTGGATCGCTCCGATGTACCGTTGCAAGTCAGCTCCGATCGCAGCTGGCTGCAGGCCTCCGCCCCCGACGGCTCGTCAGTAGTGCTGAGCGCCGATCCAGATGCATTGGCCGTCGATGAACTGCACGTCGCGAACGTGACGATTTCCTCGAGCGATCCCCTGATCGCGAACCAGGACAGCGTGCGCGTCGCGCTGTGGCGTGGCTCGACCGATCCGGTGACGGTGACCCTTCCGACCTCGGCGCTCTATCTGGCCACCC
>Ga0065721_10049220_pt1 | contig 41346 bp, 39 predicted proteins | sample Mesricmetagenome_FD_59108 | JGI IMG/M metagenome (GOLD analysis project Ga0065721, IMG submission 59108) | Mesophilic microbial community from rice straw/compost enrichment Sample: eDNA_1 v2 (version 2) | ecosystem: Engineered > Solid waste > Grass > Composting > Bioreactor | place: USA: Davis... | reverse complement strand
GAAAAACAAGATATTTGCAGACCCTAATTTAATCTTCAAAGGCCTTTATGCTATTAGTGAGTACAACAATGTATAAGAGAATCAGGCTGTTAGCTCTTTTAGTGACTTGTTTGATTGTCAAAGCCCAGGCTCAGAATCTGAACTCTCCCTATTCCAGGTACGGTCTTGGCGACATTGTTCCCAGCCAGAATATACTGACCAGGGGCATGGGCGGCGTAGGGGCAGCTTATTACGATTACAGCACGGTTAACTTCCTGAATCCGGCATCTTACAGCCGGTTACAGGCTACATCGCTGGATTTTGGCGTTGAACTGGCTACCCGTTCCCTGCGGGCTGTCAATCCTCCTCGCAAATTCCAGGCTTACAGCCCCCAGATTTCTTATGTACAAATAGGTATTCCCCTCATAAAATCGGGCGGATGGGGTATGAACATTGGTCTCAGACCCATTACCCGCATCAACTATAAGATTGAGCAGGTAGAGCGCATGAATGGCATTGACAGTGCCCGTACCGTATACGAGGGCAGCGGCGGCGCCTATGAAGCCCATATAGGCACAGGCATAACCTTGTTCAAAAACCTGAGCCTGGGCGTAAATGTGGGTTATTTGTTTGGCAGCAGGGATTACAGCACCCGGCGCTATTTTATAAACGATAGCGTATTTTATTATCCTTCCAATTACGAAGTAAAGGCCAATTATGGCGGCGTGCTGGTAAATGGCGGCATTCAATATACGGCCAAACTCAACAAAAAAACCTGGTTGCGTTTTGGTGTACATGGCAATATGCAGCAAACCTTTAATGCCCGCCGTGATTACCTGAAAGAAACATTCACCAATAATTCTTCCGGCAGTACCAGCACCATTGATACCATTGAATATGTACAGGATGCCGATGGCGATGTGGAATACCCCTCATCGTGGGGCGCCGGCATCATTTTCGACCGGCTGGGCAAATGGATGATTGGTGTGGATTACAATACACAGCAATGGTCGAAATACCGGTTCTTTAAAGAAGCCGATGAAGTGCGCGACAGCTATAGCTGGCACATCGGCGGCCAGATATTTCCCAAAGGCGGTAAAAGTTATTGGAGCAATGTGAGCTACCGGGCCGGTTTTTCGCTGGGAACCGATTATATTAGTGTAGACCGCGACCTGCCGCGTTGGAGCGCATCGGTGGGGGTGGGCCTGCCCATGCGTAAGCCTGCTTATTCCAACCAGTTCTCTGTGATCAATACCACTTTTGAATTCGGTCAAAGGGGCGATAAGAACAGCGCCGTACGCGAGAACTTTTTTCAACTGGCCATTGGCCTTTCGCTCAGTGATATCTGGTTCATCAAACGTAAGTATGATTAAATACCATGCGTAAGACGAACATACCATATTCTTATATCGTGGCAGCTCTGTTAACGGGCTGCTTTTTTGTTGTGACCTTTACTTCCTGTGAGAATGACCAGGCCCTGGTAGACAGCCTGTATAAAAAAAAGGTGGCGATTGAAGAGGCCATGCAGGTGGAGAGTTACCTGAGCCAGGGCGGCAAGGTAAAGGCCAAACTTACGGCACCTTATATGTTGCGGCACCAGGGACAATCTGCGGCCGATTCGCCCTATATTGAATTTCCCCGCACTATGCACGTGGATTTTTATGACGATTCCATACAGGTAGAAAGCACCGTGGATGCGAATTATGCCAAATACGTGGAGTTTGCGCGTAAGATACTGCTGCGCGACAGCGTGCTGGTGATGAGCTTAAAGAAAGGTGATACTCTGCGTACCCAGGAATTGTGGTGGGACCAGGATAAACAGCAATTTTATACCGACAAACCGGCTACCATCTATCAACCCGACAAAATCATACATGCCAAAAATGGGCTCACCGCCTCGCAGGACCTCACGGCCTACACATTTTTTGGCAGCTCGGGCCCCATGTTGGTGCCCGAAAGCGGCGTTCCGGAATAGCGTAGCGCTTACCTTTGAGAAAAAAATACCATGGAATACAGAAGACTTGGAAGAACCGGGTTACAACTGAGCGTGCTTTCCTTTGGCAGTTGGGTAACCTTTCACAAACAAATAGACGACAGTATTGCCGGCGACCTGATGAGCCTGGCCTATGACAACGGCATCAATTTTTTTGACAATGCCGAAGCCTATGCGGCGGGTGAGAGTGAAAAAATGATGGGCAGGGTGTTAAAACAAAAGAACTGGGACCGCACGTCGATAGTCGTTTCATCAAAGGCTTTTTTTGGCTCGCGTGGAAAATACCATAAACCCAATCAAACCGGTCTCAGCCGCAAACACCTGGTAGAAGCCTGCCACGAAGCATTGCAAAGGCTGCAACTCGATTACCTGGACCTGTATTTCTGCCACCGGCCCGACCCCACCGTACCTATTGAAGAAGTGGTATGGACCATGCATAACCTGGTACAACAAGGTAAAATATTATACTGGGGCACCAGCCAGTGGAGCGGCGCCGAGATCATGGAAGCCCACCGGGTGGCACAACAATATTGTTTGATTGGCCCCGCCATGGAACAGCCGCAATACAATATGTTTGAGCGCTATAAAATGGAAATGGATTATTTACCCGTTTTTCAGCATGTAGGACTGGGCACCACCATCTGGAGCCCGCTGGCTGCCGGCTTTTTAACCGGTAAGTATAATGAAGGCATTCCCGAAGGATCGAGGCTGGCCATCAAAGGGTTCGAATGGCTGAAAGAAAGATGGCTGCAGGATGAGAAACTGCAAAAGGTGAAAAAGCTGGGTGAGCTGGCTGCCAAACTGAATGTATCGCTGGCTTCACTGGCCATTGCCTGGACCATCAAAAATCCCCATGTAACCACTGCCATACTGGGCGCTACCAAAAAAGAACAGTTGCGGGAAAACCTGAAGGCGCTTGAAGTATTGCCCCTGCTAACAACAGAAGTGATGGATGAGATAGAAAAAATTCTGCAGAACAAACCCGTCCTGGACCTACGGTAAATTTTTTTCATTAAAATTAAAAGCATTCCGAAGCGTAAAAACCCGCCAACCGTATGGCGGGTTTTTTATTTATACATAACCCGGTTTTTTGCAGCCGGTTAATATATTAAAATATCGAGGGCTTGTACCTGCTGGTAATTTCAACAACTAACGGAGACATGTACGTACGGGTAGCACTTAGTAATAATGCTATTGCAGGGTTCACTGCTGAAAGATACCTTTGAGTTTGTAACCGCAACCCTGGTAAAAACCTTGATCGTATGAAAACCCTGTTGAACCGTACCGTTCCTCTTCTTTTCATTTTACACCATCCATTCAACATATTAATAAACCGAAGGCGTTGACTCATTGCAGCGCTGCAACTTTTTTTGGGCAATTACTAATAGGGGTTAAATAGTGCATAGGGCAAAAGGCCGCCTTTTTTCAAAGGCGGCAATTTTTTTGGGGCATGTAATACAGGCTTTTATAGCTGTTTTACGAACACTTGTTTATGACCGATAACAAGCGCTTAACAAAAAAAATCAGTTAAACGTTTGTTTAATTTAAACGTTTGTTTAATTTTGCCCCACCATTTGAAAACAATATGTCACCTACTGAAAAGATAGATAAACGCGCACAGATACTTGCTGTTGCCGAACAATTGTTTGCCGACCAGGGCTTTGATGGCACTTCCGTACGCGATATAGCGCAGGCTGCCAATGTAAACCTGGCCATGATATCGTATTATTTCGGATCGAAAGAAAAACTACTGGAAGCCCTGATAGAAGACCGGGCCGGTTATACGCTGGGTATACTGGAAGAATTGAACAGGGATCAAAGTTTGACGCCCTGGAACAAGGTAGACAAACTGGTGGAATTTTATGTAGACAAGATACTGAACAACTATCGCTTCCACTGCATCATGACGCAGCATAATAACAGGACCCGCTCGCAGGAGATCAAAGACATGATCGTAAACATCAAGATGCGTAACCTGGAACAAATAAAAAAAGTGATCAACGATGGACAGCGCAAGGGCCTGTTTCGGAAAGTAGATATCGAGTTTACCATTGCTACCCTTATGGGTACGCTTACCCAGGTAACCAGCTCACGCCCCTTTTACTGTAAACTGTTCAAAATAGATGAAGCCGATGAAAACGGTTTCAGGAAAAAGATCGGTCCCCGGTTAAAAAACCACCTGAAACAGGTACTGCAAGGGCACCTGGATATCAAAAACGAAGAACAATAAATATTAGAACGCATGAACCTGACTAGAAAAATGTGCATGGCCATTGGCTTATTAGTGACCGTAATGTATGTAAATGCACAATCAATAACCACCAAAACGCTGAGCCTGGAAGAGGCCGTGCAACTGGGCGTACAAAACAGCAAACAACTGGTTCTTTCAAAAAATAAGATAGAGCAGGCCGTATCGAGGCTGGACCAGGCAAAGGATGCCACCCTGCCCAGCGCCAAAATAAGCGCCGGATATAGCCATGCGTTGATGCTGTCGAGGAATTTTGCCCTGCCTGCTGCCGATGGACAGGATGCCAAAAGCATGCGCTTTCCCTTCGACAATACCCTGTACCAGGCAACCATTAGTGTAAACGAACCCATTTTTGCAGGCCACCAGTTCCGTTATGCCAAAGAATCGACCAACCTGCTGATACAGTCTGCCAAACTGGATGCCGAGAAAGACAAGGACGATATAGTATACAATATCATCAAGGCCTATATCAACTATTACAAAATTCAGCAGAACCAGAAGATAGTAGCACAGAACCTGCAGGATGTAGAGCATAAGCTGGCCGAGATCAAAAAATTCGAGGAGCAGGGGCTGGCAACACGAAACGATGTGCTGCGTTTTGACCTGCAGCGCTCCAATATACAGTTGATGCAAATTGAACTGGAGAATAACCGCAAAGTGGTGAACTACGACCTTGATATCCTGCTGGGCTTGCCGGAGGGCACAGACGTACAGGTACAGGATGTGATTTACAAGCTGGACATGAACAATGAACTGGATGTGTACATGAAGCAGGCCCTGCAGGATAGAAAGGAGTTTGGTTCGCTGGGTTACCAGGATAAACTGGCCGAGATCAATGTGAAAAAGATAAAAGATGAAAAGCTACCCACAGTAGGTGTTGGCGGCAGCCTGTATTATATCAATCCTGGCAAAGACATTATACCCAAAAGCGGCAGTTACCTGGCGCCCTTTGTGGTAGGCATCAATGCCAGTTGGGATATAGCCGGTTTGTTCAAGAACAAAAGCAAGCTCACCGAAGCCCATTTACAAAAACAGGAAGTGGCGGCGCAACGCAACCTGCTTGCCGACCAGGTGAAGATGGATGTAAACAGGGCTTATACCCAGTACCAGCAATCGCTGCAAAAAATTAAGGTATTGGAAGATGCGGTGAAACAGGCGGCAGAAAATGAGCGCATCACCGAATCGAAGTTCAGGAACAACCTGGTAACCACTACCGACCGCATAGATGCACAAACCCTGTTGTATGAAAGCCGGTTGAACCTGGAACTGGCCAAGGCCGATGCCACTGCCGCTTATTATACCCTGATGAAAGCAACCGGGCATATTCAACCCTAAAACAATTTAAAAGCATTTCTAAAGAGATTTTGTATGAACGCAGAAAAGAAAAGCAAAAAAGGTAAAAAGATCATCTTCCCCATCATACTGGGTCTTGTATTGGTAGGCGCACTGGGTTTTACCGTAAAAAAATACATGTATGGCCAAAGCCATGAAGAAACCGATAATGCGCAGGTTGATGCCGATATCAGTCCTGTGGTGGCCCGTGTAAGCGGCTATGTAAAAGAGATTCGCTTTACCGATAACCAGTACGTAAAAGCCGGCGATACCCTGGTGATACTGGACGACCGGGATTACCAGATCAAACTGCAGCAGGCCATAGCAGCGCTGGCCGTAGCCAAACAATCAGTAAACGTATCGCAGTATGCCGTGAGTGAGGCACGCACCGGCATTGCCACCGCGCAGGCCAATGTAGAAGCCGCCAAAGTAAGATTGTGGAAGGCCACCGAAGACTTCAAGCGTTATGAGAATTTGTATGCCGATCATGCCATCACCAAGGCCCAGTTCGATGCCGCCAAGGCCGAAAAAGATGCTGCCGAAGCCGCGCTGCGTGCGGCCGAAAGCCAGTTGCCCGCTGTGCATGAAAAGGTAAGCACCAATAAACAACAGGTGCAGGCCACCGCCAGCAATATTGCCCTGCGTGAGGCCGATATTGATTATGCCAGACTGATGGTATCCTATACGGTTATTACCGCCCCGATTGATGGCATTGTTTCCAAAAAGACCATTCAGCCCGGCCAGTTGGTGCAGGCAGGCCAGAACTTGTTTTCGGTGGTAAATGAAAAAGGTTTGTATGTAACTGCCAATTTCAAAGAAACCCAAATGGAAAATTTACGTGTGGGTGAAGAAGTGGATATCGAGGTAGATGCATTTCCCAACAATAGTTTAAAAGGCACCGTGGAATCGTTTGCCGGCGCAACCGGCGCCAAATTCTCGCTGCTGCCGCCCGAAAATGCTACCGGCAATTTTGTAAAAGTGGTACAGCGTATTCCTGTTCGTATAAAACTCAACAGCAACGATACCGGCTTTTTACAACGTTTGCGTCCGGGCATGAGCGCCAGGGTAGTGGTACATACAAAGTAAACAGAAAAATGATTAGCGATGGTTGAGCATGGATTTAGAAAATGGATTATTACCATTACGGTGATCATGGCTTCGCTGCTGGAGCTGATAGATACTACCATTGTAAACGTGGCCCTGCCCGATATCATGGGTAACCTGGGCGCCACCCTGGAAGATGCCGGCTGGCTGGTGACCGGTTATGCCGTGGCCAACGTGATCGTACTGCCCATGTCGGGTTGGCTGGGCGACCGCTTTGGACGTAAGAACTATTTCCTGGCTTCGATCCTCATATTTACCATAGCTTCTTTTTTGTGCGGTAATGCCACTTCATTAACCGAGCTCATCGTGTTCCGCATTTTACAGGGGCTGGCCGGTGGCGGATTGTTATCTACCGCACAGGCTATATTGATGGAAACATGGCCGCGTGAAGAGATTGGTATGGCTACCGCCCTGTTTGGACTGGGTGCGGTGGTAGGGCCTACCATTGGTCCCACCATTGGCGGTTACCTGGTAGACAATGGCGAATGGCCCGATATATTTTATGTGAACATACCCGTGGGCGCCATAGCCGCTTTCCTGGTGTCGATGTTTGTGCGCGAATCACCACGGTACGCCAGGGGCAAACCTATTGATTGGTGGGGCATATTGTTGCTGGCCATTGGCGTGGGCAGTTTACAAACCGTACTGGAAAAAGGTGAATCGGAAGACTGGTTTGAAACGCCTTATATTTCCCTGCTTACCGTTACCACCGTACTGGCTGTGATCGGATTTATATGGCGTGAGCTGAGTACCGACCATCCCGTGGTGAACTTCCGTATATTGAAGAACAGGAGTTTTGCCGTGGGCATCATTACCTCCTTTAGTTTGGGTTTTGCCCTGTATGGTTCGGTATTCATATTCCCCGTTTTTTGCCAGAACCTCCTGCATTTTACCGCCCTTCAAACCGGGTTGATATTATTGCCCGGCGGGCTGGCCACCATTGCCATGATGCCGCTGGTAGGCATGATGCTGAAGCGGGGTGTACCGGCGCAGTTCCTGGCCACGGGCGGCTTTATATTGTTTTTTGTGTTCTGCTTTATGCTGTCCAATTCCACCCTCGAATCGGGCGTGCAGGATTTCTTCTGGCCCCTGATCATTCGCGGTATTGGTATGGCCATTTTGTTTGTGCCACTCACTACGCTGGCCATACAGGAATTGCAGGGCAAGGATATAGGGCAGGGTACCGGTTTGAATAATATGATGCGGCAGCTGGGCGGATCGTTCGGGATTGCCATACTGACCACGCTCATACATTTGAAATCGGGCGCCACCCGCAATGAACTGATCAGTTATATCAATCCGTACAACCCTGCCTATATGGAAAGAACTCAGGGACAGGTGCAGTTATTTATGAGCAAGGGGCACAGTATGCAGGAGGCGCAGCAAATGGCGGCGCGGGCTATGGAGAGCAACGTGGTGCAACAGACTTTGTTGGTGACCTATGATAATTTGTATATGTTGATTGGAGTGTTTGTATTATGTGCGATACCGGTGATTTATTTACAGAAATTTAAAAAGGAGGCCGTAGTGGCGGTGGATGCACATTAGTGTCGGGAATGCCGCCGGCTGTTACAATATTCAACTTGGTTTAGTTGGAAAGTTCGATGTACCCCGGTAAGGAGTTTTCCCTTCCGGGGTTTTTTGTGTTGGGAAGGGCTTAAAAAAAGAGCAGTCCAGGAGGGACACTCCGGGACTGCTCCAAAAAGGTTTGTACGAAATCCTTAGCCATCAAGGACAGGGTCATCGAGAGGTACAAATGGTTACAATTTCAAAGGATTACTGGATTCCGGATGTTGGATTTTACGTTACAAAGTCTTCGTCAATTGATTCAGGGACAGGTTTCGGGCCTTTCGGATACTGGTTTTTCTTTCTACGGATCTGGATTTGGTTTTCAGGGATTTCGGATGCTGGTTTTTTCACGGATGCATGGATGTTGGTTTCATTTGGATTGCTGGATCTTCGGTTTTTTCAAGGATCATTTGGATTCGGTTTTCTACGGATTTTCGGATTTTCAAATTTGGTTTTTCTTTGGAATGTCGGAACCAGTTTTTCAGTTGGATATTGGCGTCCTTTGAATCAATCAATCTGACAGAGCAAACATATTGTTAAACTGCAGCCCAGTCAAGCGAACAAACGCTTGATTTGATTTATTCAGAAAATACCCGCCACATCGTTGATTTACAGAACATAAACTTCGTATTTATACGAATGCCCGCTTATGACATTATAGGCTTATTTTTATAAGATGCTGGAAATAAAAACTATAATGTTTAAACGGTGAAATTCATGTTGTTTGCCAATAAGAAAGTTTTGATAACAGGGGGCTCCCGGGGTATCGGGAAAGCCATTGCCATTCGCCTGGCTGCGGCCGGCGCCGACATTGCCATTGTGGGTAAAACCGCGGAACCGCACCCCAAACTGGAGGGTACCATTTACACCGCCGCAGACGAAATCAGGCAGGCCGGCGGGAGAAAAGTAGTGCCCATACAGGGCGATATACGTTTTGAAGAAAGCATTAGGCATATTGTAAAAACCACGACTGAGGAATTGGGCGGTATAGACATACTTATTAATAACGCCAGCGCCATCAGCCTCACAGCCACCGAACAAACCGAGCCCAAACGCTGGGATCTGATGCATGATATTAATGTGCGGGGCACCTTTTTAATGTCGCGGGCTTGTATACCTTATTTAAAGCAAGGCGATAATGCGCATATATTGAATTTGTCGCCGCCTCTGAACTTAAATCCTGAATGGTTTGGGAGGTATCTGGCCTATACCATCAGTAAATATGGCATGAGCATGATTGTGCTGGGACTAGCCCATGAATTGCGCGAGCACCGTATTGGCGTGAATGCCTTGTGGCCGCGTACCACCATTGCCACGGCCGCCATTCAAAATGTGGTGGGCGGCGATGCCCTGATGCAACGCAGCCGCAAACCGGAGATTGTTGCCGATGCAGCGTTTCATATACTGCAACGGCCTTCCGCGGAGTGTACGGGTAATTTTTTTATTGATGAAGATGAATTGAAGAAAGAGGGTGTGACGGATTTTGAAAAGTATGCAGTGAATCCAAGCGGGAAGTTGATGCAGGATTTATTTTTATAGCGGGCATGAACAATTGTTTATACACATTTATTATATGAGGGGAGTGGTGTTCACCACTACTACCCTCACTTACAAGCCGCATAAACCCCCGTTCATCCTGCACCTATCCCTGCCCATTCCCCTCGCCAAACTTCTCCGGCCGCATTTGCGGAAACAACAACACATCCTGTATCGAAGGCTGGTTGGTCATCAACATCACCAACCGGTCTATCCCAATACCAATACCCGCCGTAGGTGGCATCCCATACTCCAGCGCCCGCAAAAAATCGTGATCAATATACATGGCCTCGTCATCGCCGCGTTTCAACAACTCGGCCTGCTCTTCAAAACGTTCGCGCTGGTCGATGGGGTCGTTCAGCTCGCTGTAGGCATTGGCAATCTCCTTACCGTTGATGATCAGCTCAAAACGCTCTACCAGCCCCGGTTTGCTGCGGTGCTTTTTGGTAAGCGGACTCATCTCAACAGGATAATCTATAATGAAGGTGGGCTGTACGTAATGGTCCTCGCATTTCTCGCCAAATAACTCATCAATGAGTTTGCCCTTGCCCATGCTGGGCTCGGTATGTATACCCAATTGTTTGCACACACCACGCAAACCTTCTTCATCCATACCACTCACGTCAATACCGGTATGTTCTTTAATGGCATCGTATATGCTGATGCGTTTAAAAGGCGCTTTGAAATTGATGATGTGTTCACCCACCTGCACCTCGGTTGTATTGTGCAGTGCCAGCGCCACTTTTTCCATCAACTGCTCGGTGATCTCCATCATCCAGAAATAATCTTTATAGGCGGTATACCATTCCAAAATGGTGAATTCGGGATTATGTGTACGGTCCATACCCTCGTTGCGGAAATTGCGGCTGAACTCGTACACCCAGTCAAAACCACCTACAATCAGGCGTTTCAGATACAGTTCATTGGCAATACGCAGGTAAAAAGGTACATCCAGCGCATTGTGATGGGTAATAAAGGGCCTTGCGGCGGCGCCACCGGGAATGGCCTGCAGCACAGGTGTATCTACTTCCAGCGCGCCCTGGGCATTCAGGAAATCGCGTATGGTGTTGATGAGCTTTGAACGTTTTACAAACACATCCTTTACCTGTGGGTTCACGATCAGGTCGGCATAACGCTGGCGATACCTGAATTCGGGATCGGTAACGGCATCAAAGGTTTCGCCTTTTTTTTCCTTTACAATGGGTAATGGCTTCAGGCTTTTGGTGAGGAAAGTAAGCTCCTGCACATGCACCGAAGTTTCACCGGTTTTGGTGGTGAACACATAACCTTTTACACCAATGATATCGCCTATATCAGTAAGGTGTTTCCAGACTTTATCGTACAGCGTTTTGTCTTCGCCGGGGCATATTTCATCACGTTTGATATACAACTGAATTTTCCCGGTGCTGTCCTGTAGCACGGCAAAAGAAGCCTTGCCCATATCACGAATGCTCATAATGCGGCCGGCCAGGCACACATTGGTAAAATCGGCCTTGTTCTCTTCGCCTTTATACTGCTGCTTGACGGGCGCAGCATAACTATTTACCGGGTACAGCGGCGCGGGATAGGGATTGATGCCCAGTTGCTGCAATTGGGCCAGTTTGTCGCGACGAATGATCTCCTGCTCAGACAAATGTTGTGTACTCATAATATTAGAATGCGGCTGCAAAGGTAGTTTTTGTGAGGCACACAACCAACGGGCCAAACGGCCCTCAGCTCATGGCCAGCAATACCTGCCAGGCTTCTCTTACCTTGCCTGCATCCAGCAATTCTTTGGCATAGGTATGCAACTCGGTTTCCATATCGGCCGGGTTGATGGCATAATACTGGAAAATATGCTGCAAACGGTCGTCGTGGAAGGCAGGGTCTATCACGGGCATTTCGTGCACATTGCTCAATTGCCCCAGGTTATTACCGGTTAAAATATTACTGTTGCGGATCGATTCGGGCAATGCATCCACCCCAATACCCAGTTTCACATTGGGTTTTTCTACCTTGAAGAGGTTGCTTTCATCTACCCGGCAATACCAATCGCCTCCCAGTCGTGCTACATGATGCAGCCTGCGCTGGTCTATTTTTTTGTTTTCATCCAGCAGGGCTTCATCAATATGCATGCGCAGCACTTCGCACAATACCAGGTTGCCGGCGCCGCCCTGTGCACCCAGCGATTGTACTTCCAGCACCCGGCATTCCATCTTCACCTTGCTTTCCTGTACCATGGGCGGTTGCACCAGGGTGGCCGGCTGCGGTGTAAAACCGGCTTTCACAAATTCATTCACTTCTTTGGGATAATCGCAACTGGCCAGGCTTACCTGCTGCACCATATCGTAATCAACAATATTGATCACCACTTCGGGTACTTCCAGCACATTCTGCAAACTGTGCTTGGTGCTGTTGTCGCGTACCCGGCGCGAAGGCGAAAAGATCACCACGGGTGGGGTAGTGGAAAACAGATTGAAAAAACTAAAGGGGCTCAGGTTTACATTACCTGCCTTATCAATGGTACTGGCAAAACAAATAGGGCGCGGGGCAATGGCATGCTGCAAATAATTTTGTCTGTCTGCCGGGCCCAGTTCCTGCAGGTCAAGGATCATATTTTCTTTTTTGACAAAATGGAAAAATCATCCTCATCCTGTACGATGGTATTGCTCAGTTTACCCAGGCCATCAATTTCCAGCTCTACCAGATCGCCGGCCTCCAGCCATTGTTCGGTATAATTGGGATCGTTCAGTTTGCCGGTTCCGTTCAATTCCAGGAAACAACCGGTACCTACCGTACCACTGCCGATGATATCACCGGGATACAGGGTAACGCCGTACGATGCGCGTTCAATGATCTCGGCAAAGGTCCAGTCCATAGAACTGAGATTGCCGTCGCTCACCTGTTTGCCATTTACATGGCATTGCATGCGCAGGTTCCAGTTTTTGCCCACATGACCTTCCCGGGGCGGCACTTCATATTCGGCCAGTTCATCCAGGGTAACCAGCCAAGGGCCTATGGCCGTGCTGAAATCTTTGCCCTTGGCGGGCCCCAGGTTCAGCAGCATTTCTTCCATTTGCAGGCGGCGGGCGCTGAGGTCGTTCATGATCATGAGGCCGCCAATATATTGATCAGCTTCTTCGGCACGAATATTACGGCCGGTTTTACAGATCACGATGGCTGCTTCCAGCTCAAAATCCAGTTTTTCCAAATGATCGGGCATGCAGGTGACTTCACCGGGTCCCTGTATGCTGAAATGATTGGTAAAATAAAATATGGGGTATTGATCAAATTCGGGTATCATGGGCGCCTTGCGGTTGCGGCGGGCGGCTTCTACATGCTGGCGAAAAGCATACCCGTCGCGGCAGGAACCGGGGAAGGGTACGGGCGCCAGTATGGTGGCAGTATCGTAGGGAATGCCCTTTGATTGGGCAATCTTTCCTTCACGCACCATCATTTCTCCGCCCAGGGCCATTTGGTAGGCATCTTCCCAGTAGTTAAGGAACATACTCATATTATGCGGCAGATCGGGATGTAGTACTTCGGCATCGTAGAGATAACCGTCGACAAGCAGAGCTACACGATCGTGCCCATCGTTGAGGTAAGAAACCAGTTTCATATCAATAAGCAGTATTTAAGCTTGCAATATACGAAGTCTGAAGTCAGAAGTCGGAGGTCGGAGGGCAGAAGTCGGAAGTCAGATAAAATACAATGCCGGTATTGAATGTATTTCCCGACTTCCGACCTCTGATTTCCCACTTCATGCCTCCGGTCTGCGTTTTTTTGCGGTTGAAAACTTTCAACACAGATATGTTTTGTTTGTAACTTTTGCGCATGAAATGCTTTATCACGCTTATTACCTGTGTATCGTTCATGCATGGCCTGCAGGCGCAGGAAAAAAACACCCCCTGGCTGGAACAATTGCTCCGTAAACATGCCTCACCATTGTTAACAGATATATTGAACCAGCCCGACAGCTTTCGTTACCAGGTTATCTATACCAAAATAGATCGCGATAAAAACAACCAGCCGCATTTCACCCACTACTATTTACGCGTAAACCGGGACGAATATTTTAATCCCGCATCAATGGTAAAACTGCCTACGGCCTTACTGGCTCTGGAAAAAGTGAATACCCTGAAGGAATATGGTGTAGACAAATACACGCCCATGCTTACCGATAGTGCTTACAGCCGCCAAACCAGGGTACTGTACGATAGTACCGCAGCCAACTATCTGCCCTCGGTAGCGCATTATATAAAAAAGATATTTCTGGTGAGCGATAACGATGCCTATAACCGCCTGTACGAGTTTGTAGGGCAACAAATGCTGAACGAACGTTTATGGAATATGGGTTATACCGGCACCCGCATCACCCGGCGATTTGTAAGTATGAACGAAGATGAAAACCGCCATACCAACCCCATCCGCTTTATGAAGGGAGATAGTGTATTGTATACACAACCTGCCGCAGTAAGTCCCGTGCCTTTCGATTTCAGTCGAAAGCTGTTGGTAGGTCGGGCGCATATGAACCGGCATGACAGCCTCATTCTGTCGCCCATGGATTTTACCACACACAATGTATTTCCCTTGGAAGATATGCAGCAGGTATTGCAGGCTGCCATCTTTCCTCAATCGGTGCCGGAAAAAAAACGCTTTCATCTAACGGCCGATGACTACCGCTTTCTGCACCGGTATATGAGTCAACTGCCATCGGAAAGCGATTACCCCCAATACGATACCAGCGAATTCTTCGACAGCTATACCAAATTTTTTATGTTCAAAGCCTGGCGTAGCAAGATTCCGCCTTATATCAGAGTATTTAACAAAACCGGCTGGTCGTATGGATTTTTAACCGACGTGGCCTATATTGTAGATTTCAGGAATAAGATAGAATTTATGGTGAGCGGGAATATTTATGTGAACAGCGATGGGGTGATCAACGATGATAAGTATGAGTATGAAGAAACAGGATACCCGTTTTTTAAGGAAGTGGGGAATATCATTTATCAATACGAATTGAAAAGACCAAGAAAGTATACACCCGATTTGAAGGCGTTTGAGTTTGATTACAAATGAAAGGGATACTTATTTGTATAGGATTATGTGTGGGCAGCCTGATGTTGCAGGCGCAGCATATCAGAATCAACCTGATGGGCTACAGGCCAGATGGTATCAAGGTGGCTGTCTGGTGCAGCAAAGAAGACAAAACAATCAGCCATTTCCAGCTGGTTGACACCAGTGGTAAAGTGGTGTTTAAAGGCGAGGCCGGAAAAGCCTTTGGCGCCTATGGTCCCTTCAAACAAAGCTACCGGTTGAATTTTTCAGGACTAACAAAGCCCGGTAAATATATCATCAGGGCTGGGGGCGTTGTTTCCCCGGCTTTTGAAATTGGTGCTGATGTGTACAAAGGCAGCGCCGATTTTTGCCTGCGTTATATGCGCCAGCAGCGCAGCGGCTTCAATCCTTTTTTAAAAGACAGTTGCCATACCCACGACGGCTATACCTTGTACGGCCCCATGCCCGATAGCACCCATATCGATGTAACGGGTGGCTGGCACGATGCATCGGATTACCTGCAATATGCCACCACCTCGGCCAATGCCACCTGGCATTTGCTGGCTGCTTACCGCGATTTTCCGCATGTATTCGGCGACCGGTACCAGGCCAATGGTCTGGAAGGAAAAAACAACCGCGCCGATGTACTGGATGAAGCAAAATGGGGGTTGGACTGGTTATTGAAAATGCATCCACGCGAAGACTGGCTTTTCAATCAAATTGCTGATGACCGCGATCACCAGGGAATGCGCATACCCAAAGAAGATAGTTTTTATGGAAGAGGCTTTGAGCGGCCTGTGTACTTTTGCACCGGTGAACCGCAGGGTTTTGGTAAATACAAGAACCGGGCTACCGGTGTGGCTTCAACTGCCGGCAAGTTTGCCAGCGCCTTTGCATTGGGTTACCAGTTATTGAAAGATACGCTGTTGCTGAAACGCGCACATTCGGCCTACGCGCTGGGTTTACAAAAGCCTGGAGTTTGCCAAACCGCTCCCGGACGATCACCTTATTTTTATGAAGAAGACAATTGGGTAGATGATATGGAACTGGCCGCTGCCAGCTTAAAGAAATTTACCGAGGCATTGTCTTTTGCCGGCCAGGAACCCGTAACACCCTGGCTGGGCGCCGATACTGCCCGACATTATCAGTGGTATCCTTTTATCAACCCGGGTCATTACGAACTGGCCAGGCAGGGTCATAAAGAAACCATTCATTATTACAAACAGGGCATTGAACGGGTTTGGCAAAAAGCCCGGAAAAACGCCTTTTACCGCGGCGTGCCTTTTATATGGTGCAGCAATAACCTCACCACCTCTTTCGCCATTCAATGTTACTGGTACCGGCAGCTCACCGGTGATGAAACTTATAGCGAGCTGGAGCAGGCTAATTTCGACTGGCTCTTTGGCTGCAACCCCTGGGGCACCAGCATGGTATATGGGCTGCCTGCATGGGGCGATACGCCTACCGATCCGCATTCGGCCTTTACCCATCTTAAGAATTATCCCATCGATGGCGGCCTGGTAGATGGCCCCGTGTATGGTTCTATTTACAAAAATCTCATCGGCATCACTTTATATGAACCCGATGAGTATGCCGAATTTCAAAGCGACCTGGTGGTATACCACGATGACTATGGCGATTATTCCACCAACGAGCCCACCATGGATGGTACCGCCTCACTTATTTACCTGCTGGCCGCCAAAGAAGCAACGCCCCGCATCTATAGCCATGGCGCCGTAATAAGAGGCGATTCCACCAAAAAACAAATAGCGCTGGTATTTACCGGTGATGAGTATGCCGATGGTGGTAAATCGATAGCACGCACTTTGAAACGCCACCGCATTAAAGCTTCTTTTTTCTTTACCGGGCGTTTTTACCGCAATTTTACGCCGCTGGTAAAAAAATTAATGGCTGCCGGTCATTACCTGGGACCTCATTCTGATGCGCACCTGTTGTATTGCGACTGGACAAACCGCGACAGCCTGCTGGTGACCAAAGAGCAGTTCATTGCCGACCTGAAGCAGAATTTGAAGGTGCTGCCCGCAAAATATTTTCTTCCTCCTTATGAGTGGTATAACGATACCATTGCCGCCTGGACAAAAGAACAGGGCCTGCAGCTGATCAACTTTACACCCGGCACTTATTCCAATGCCGATTATACTACCCCGGCCATGAAAAATTACCGCAGCAGCGAAGCCATTTTACAATCGATTAAAGCTTATGAGCAGCAACACGGGCTCAACGGGTTCATTTTATTGCTGCATACAGGCACGCATACCGACAGACAAGATAAATTCTATTACCAGCTTCCTGCCCTGATCACCTGGCTCAAAAACAGGAACTACAAATTTTTGACAATTAATGGATTGTTGAAGTAAAAAAAAATTTTGAACTTTGTTTTTTCTTATTGGTTATTAACTGTTACGTCGACTTTTCCAACAAAAACCTAACGGTACCCTAGCAAGTATTTATACAAGACAGGCATTGATCTAAAAGTGATAGTTCCAATGGAAAAGGTAACCAAACCACGCTTCAGTAAAACTGGCCAGGAGGCCATTTTTCAACAGTTGCGGCAGGAGGTGAATCATCTCGTTGAGCAACTGGAACCAAAACGGCGGGGAAGTATTTTGTTTAAAGCTATTTTATTCCCTGCATTGTATGTAATAACCTACTTTACCCTGCTTGTTTCAGGCGCCCATACCTGGGCATTTTACGCCTGCTACTTTGTAATGGGTATACTGCTCGTTGTGATCTTTCTCAATATCATTCACGACGCAGTGCATGGCACCATTTTCCGCCGCAAAAAAATGAACGACTGGTATGTTTACCTGTTCGACCTGATGGGCGCCAATAGCTATGTATGGAAACTGCGTCATATTCGTTTCCACCACAATTATCCCAATGTAAACGGCTGGGATACGGATATAGAACAAAGCAGTCTGGCCCATATTTTCCCCGATGGAAAGGCCATGCCTGTTCACCGCTACCAGCATATTTACCTGCCGCTGTTGTATCCCTTTTATTTATTCAACTGGTTGCTGGTACGCGATTTCAAGGATTTTTTTAATAAGAAAAAAACCATCTGGAAGCTGGTTACCATTCCACGAATAGAATACGTAAAGCTGTTTTTTTTCAAAATCTTCTTTCTTGCATACCTGATCGTGGCGCCAAAAATGGTACTGGATATTTCCTGGATGCAGGCTATTGGCGGTTTCCTGGTGATGCTGTTTACCGCCAGCATATTTTCGCTGATGGTATTGCTGAGTCCGCATGCCAATACCAGTTCAGAATTCCCGGTGCCCGATGCCAACAACACCCTGCCGCACAGCTGGATGATGCATATGCTGGCCACCACCAACGATGTAACCCACGATAACTGGTTCACCCGCTTTTTCATGGGCTGTTTTAATTTCCATGTGGCGCATCATTTGTTCCCCAATGTGAATCATGTATATTACCCCGAGGTGACCGGTTTGCTAAAAAATTACGCTAAAACCTATCGCTGGCCTTACCGGGAGTACACGCTGGCGGGCTCGCTGAGCAAACATTACCAGCTATTGAAAGCGAACGGGGTAACCGAGAATATCTTCGAGGAGACCATGTAAGGCGCAAAATTTGTACTTTTGTGATAACTATATAGTTATGAAATTCGATAAGATTCATAATAAGGGGCAGGCGCGGTTGTTCAGGAATCAATACCTGGAGATGCTGACCAAAACACATCCCCTGGTAATTTGGGGTATGTATATACCCGTGATCGTATATATGCTGCATTACAGCAGCCATACATTGGGCTTTTCCACCATGCGTATTGGTTTGACCTTTGCGGGCGCCCTGTTTTTCTGGACTTTTTTCGAATACATAGCGCATCGTTTTTTGTATCACTGGGTAAGCGATAACCCGCGTATACAACGGTTTGTGTATACCATGCATGGCAATCACCATCACTATCCCCGCGATAAACAACGCCTTTTTTTACCGCCGGTACCCAGCATCATCATGGCTTCGGCCATTTTTGGTTTAATGTACCTGATAATGCGGCAAAACGTATTTATGTTCTTCCCCGGTTTTATACTGGGGTATTTGTTGTATGGCAGTATGCATTATGCCATTCATGCCTGGAATCCGCCTTTTAAATGGATGAAGCCGCTGTGGCGCAATCACCACCTGCATCATTATAAAGATGAAAGCAAGGGGTATGGCGTGAGCACCACGATATGGGACCGGGTGTTTGGCACCATGTTCGATTTGAAGAAAGAGAAGGAAGACAGGGAGAAGGTCAAAGAATTGATGTTTAAATGACCAGTATTGAATGTTGAAGTTGTATTCACTTCAACATTCATTATTCAAACACATATCTATATGTCCTGTGAATCTTATCCTGCCTGGCGCCTGTGGCCTCATGCAACGCAATCATTTTATCGTTAAAATCCCCCACCCAGGCCAACTCTACGCCCTTGATCACATTGCGCGGTAATACCTCCAGCTGCAAACAACGTATCAAGGCCGATTCAATGCCATGGTTCTGGAATTTTTTCTTGCAACCCATAATAATGATGCGCAAACGATCGACCGTAGTGGTTTTTGAATACCAGAAAAATTTCAGCTTACCCCAAAGGTTCAGCTTGCCATGCACATGTTTTAGTATCTGGTTTACATCGGGCAGACAAAGCACCACGGCTATGGGCTCGTCTTTGTAATAGGCAAACCAGATGATGCGCTCATCCATGATGGCCTTCATTTGCCGGAACGATTCCTTAATGGTGCCCATTTCAATGGGGGTGAAGTTCTCGAAATCGCTCCAGGCATCATTATAAATTTCGCGGAAATCGGCAGCAAACTTGTCGAACTGTTTTTTATCGAAATGCCTGAAACTGTAACCCGGCTTTTTCATCACCCAGTCGGCTATGCGGGTAAAGCGGTCGGGAAGCGGCGTGGTGGCATCCAGGAAGTTGGTAAACTGGTCGTAAAGTTTTGTAAAGCCGTACGATTCAAAGAAGTCGATATAATAGGGCGGATTATAGTTCATACCCAGACTGGGCGGTTTAAAACCATGCACCAGCAACCCCCAGAATTTATCGTTCTCGCCGAAATTGATGGGGCCGTCCATGGCTTTCATGCCCTGCGCCGCCAGCCAGTTTTTGGCGGTATCGAACAGCAAATGGGCTGCCTGCCGGTTGTTGATGCATTCAAAAAAACCAACACCGCCGGTAGGCTGCGGATTTTTATAAGCTTTGTCCTTGTTTACAAAAGCGGCAATCCTGCCTATCGTGTTCCCCCTCTCATCTTTTAACAACCAGCGTATGCAGGTGCCATGTGTAAAAAATACATTGCGCGAAGGATCGAAAACGGCCGCCACGTCGTTGTCGAGCGGACATATCCAATTGGGATCCTTTTTATATAATTTTTTTGGCAGATCTATAAATTCCCGGGCCTGTTCAGCATTGGCTACCTCTATCAGGTTCATGCAGCGAACTTAGCAATAATTCACCATTTCTCGTCATTAGGTATATCGTGCCGTGGCCTGAACTGCCGGCGCATATTGATTTTTTGCAGTTGCCGTTCCAGCACCAGTCGCGCTATCAGCATACCGGCATCGGTATCCGGGTTTTGTTGCAACGTGGTATGGAGGGTGTGTTCAGATATATCAATGCGATATAATATGGCCACCAGGCGGTGAAAATCTATTTGAATCAGGTGGTTGATAAAAACGGCCAGCTCGGTTAAAAGGGATTGCGGATTGCCCGTTGGGGAAATGTTAAAATCTCGCGCCAGTTCGCTGCGGACCAGTGTTGTACCTTCTAAAAAATTCATAGTCGTTTATTGGGGCCGTTTGCATGGCATGTGCGGCCAATTGGTTACTTTTACAGCCGAAGCAGACCGGTGGAGCGACCGGTTTTTCACCTAATTGTAAGCAATCATTGACCCTCATTACACGTAACATTTTAACCTTATTCTCAGGATATGCGTTGGAGTGCAGGGATCATTGTTTGCTTTTTGTTTGTATGCACCTTTGTTCAGGCGCAGCGAACCCGCTATGGGTTGGTCAAAGGTACAGTTATTGACTCATCTACCATGCGCCCACTTGAAAGCGCCACCATATCGGTATTCCTGGTTTCCGACACATCACTCATTAACTATGCGCTCACCAGCCGCAGGGGCGAATTTACCGTCACCGACATTCCGCTGAATACTCCCTGCAGCCTGCTGGTATCGCACAGCGGCTACCTATCGCTGGAAAAAACATTTACCATACCGCCCGATCAAAAAGAACTGCGGTTCGACCCCCTGTTCCTGGATAGAGCTGTGAACGAATTGCAGGCGGTGACCGTTACCGCCGTGCGGCCGCCGGTTTCGGTGCGGCAGGATACGCTGGAGTTCAACGTGTCGGCTTTTAAAACACTGCCCAACAGTATGGTAGAAGATGTACTGAAACTATTGCCCGGGGTAGAGGTAGACCGGGAAGGGAATATTACCATCAACGGGAAAAAAGTGACCAGGCTAACGCTGGATGGTCGCGAGTTTTTTGGCGGCGATCCCAAAATAGCCATCAGGAACCTGCCCAAAGACCTGATTGACCGCTTGCAGGTGGTGGATAATAAAACCAAAGAATCGCGGTTCAATAAAACTACCACGGGCAACGAAGACCTGGCCATCAACCTTACCCTGCGCAAAGATGTGCGGCGAGGCTGGTTTGGCCGCGCCAGCGTGGGTTATGGCACCAGCGACCGCTATGAGGCCGCCGCCATGATGAACTTTCTCAACGGCTCTAAACAACTGAACTTTATAGGCAATGCCAACAATACCAACCGTGGTACTATATCGGGTGAAGATTTTAATATCAGCAGCGGGCGCAGTACGCTCGATGGCGGCGGTGGCGGATTGACCAGGGCGCAATCGGCCGGTGTGAATTTTGGCGATAACCTGGGCAAACAACTCAAGCTGAACGGCAGCTATTTTTACAACAGTAGCCGTACCGATAATTTCTCCCGTTTGCAAAGGCAGAATATATTGCCCGATACCTCTTTCTTTTATAATGCCGGCAATAACAGTGTGACCGATTACGGCAATCACCGCTTTACACTGAATGCCACCTATACCATCGATACCCTTACCGAATTGCACGTGAATGCCTATGTGAATACCAATAGCGGCGATGCCGTTACCAACAATAAGGCCGTATCAACCGGTTTAAGCGGGCAGATGATCAACACCAGCAACAACCAGTATAACTCGGTATCGGATGGTGAAAATCTTACCGGTGAATTATTCTTCAGCCGCCGGTTCCGAAAACAGGGCAGGGGATTTACGGTGGGGGTGAATTACAATTATATGGATAATAAATCGGTGAACGTTAATGAAGCCGAAAATGTTTTTTATAAGAATGGTCTTGTAGACAACCGCGATTCCATCAACCAGCAAAGCCTGGTAACTGGTAGTGGGGACAATATTTCCGTAACGGCCACCTGGGCTGAGCCCATTATAAAAAACTGGACCGTGCTGGCGCGGTATACCTACACGCATAACCTGAGCCGCAACGATAAGATCACTAATAATTTTAATAAGGCAACCGGTAAATACGATATGGAAGCCCCGGCCTTTACCAACAGGTTCCGCAATTTGAACGAAGCCCATAACCTCGATCTGAGCCTGATGTACAACAAAGAAAAATTCAGGGCCATGATTGGCTCGGGTGTGCAGCTGATGACGCAGGATAACAGGTCGCTCAGCAACGACCAGCTCCTGCACCAGTATTTTATCAATGTTACGCCCTCGGCCAATATTTCATACCATTTCAGCAAATCCGGAAGCATTTCGGTTTTTTATAATGGCCGCAGCCAACAGCCGTCTATTCAGCAATTACAGCCCGTACCCGACAACAGCAATCCATTATACATACAACAGGGTAACCCCGATCTGAAACCGGCTTTCTATCATAATATCAACCTGCATGCCCGTAAATCGAACGGCAAAAATTACTGGTTTACCGGTCTCAGCTTCAACACCACCAAAAACCAGATCATCAATGAAACCTATTTCGACAGTGTGGGCCGGCAGGTAAGCAGGCCGGTAAACGTCAACGGCAATTTTGGCTTTTCGGGTAACCTGCAATATAACTACACCATTGAAAGAAAGAACTGGACGTTGCGAATGAACCTGGGCAGCAATGGTTATTTTAACAGCAATACTTCTTTTATCAACCAGGTGCGTGTGGCCGCCCGATCGCTGAGCATTGCTGAATCGGTAGGCATGAGCTTTACCTATAAAGAGGTGCTGAGCCTTGTACCGGCTTTTAATATCCGCTTTAATAAAACCATGTATACCGACCAGGCCGTTCAGGATGCCAGTTTCAATACCAAAACATTTTCGTTGAGCGCTTTCTGGAACCAGCCCAAACGGCTAATCATAGAAAACAACCTGCAGTACAATTATAACAGCCAAATGGCCGAAGGTTTCAGTAAAGGCGTGGTAATGTGGAGCGCGGCCATGAACTGGCTGTTGTTTAAAAAGCAACAGGGTGTTTTACGGCTGGCCGTATACGATATATTAAAACAAAATGCCGGTGTGTACAGAAGCATTACGCAAATTTCTATTGAAGACCGGCAAACACAGATATTGCAGCAATATTTCCTGTTGAGTTTTATTTACAACCTGCGCAAGTTGAATTTTAAATAGGTTAGAATTTTTCCACCACACCCAAACCAAACAGGGCAAAATCGTATTTCACGGGATCGGCTGCATCGTACTGCCGCAAGCAGGCAGTAAGCTCCAGGGCAGCCTGCCAGTCGATGGGTGTACGGTTGAGCAGGTTGAACCGTTTGGCCACACGCGCCACATGCAGGTCGATGGGGCATACCAGTTGCGCCGGTGAAATGGTTTGCCAGATGCCAAAATCCACACCCCGGTCGTCCTGCCTTACCATCCAGCGCAGGTACATATTCAGCCTTTTGCAGGTTGATTTACGGGCAGGCGTGGCAATATGTTTGCGAGTGCGCAGTGGTGCATCTTCCAGCGAAAAAAAATAGTCATAAAAACCCCGCAGGCAATTGGCCGTGGTGGCATCGCCCAGCTGCAGGCCTTTTGTAAAAAGCCGTTTCCAGGCTGCTGTGATGCGTATAATGATGTTTGAGGAAGGCAATAAAATACAGCAGGTCGGTGGTGTTGAAAGTGCGGTGTTTGAAAGCCAGCAATTTTTTCAGGTCTGTTTCCTGGTGCTGTGTTATAAATTGATGCGGGGCCATATCCATAGCCTGCATCAGCTCTTTTGATTTATTGATGATGATGGTGCGGTTACCCCAGGCAAATACCGCGGCAAAAAAACCGGCAATTTCTATATCCTGTTTTTGGGTAAACAGGTGGGGTATTTGCACGGGATCGTCCTTTATAAAGGCAGGCTGATTGTATTCCGCTACTTTCCGGTTTAAAAAATCTTTCAGCGACCTTTCCGGCATGTTATCAGCCAATGGCTTGTTTCAGATCCGCTACCAGGTCTTCTGCATCTTCAATACCTACGCTCAGGCGTATGAGTGAATCGCTGAGCCCGTTTTTGATGCGCTCTTCGCGGGGAATGCTGGCATGCGTCATGGTGGCGGGGTGATTGATGAGCGATTCCACACCGCCCAGACTTTCGGCCAGGGCAAATACTTTGGTGGAAGAGAGCAGTTTTTTAGCCGTATCCACGCTGTCGTCTTTCAACGTAAAACTGATCATACCGCCAAAACCGCGCATTTGTTTTTTGGCCACAGCATAACCGGGATGATCGTTAAAGCCGCACCAGTATACCTTGCCCACTTTGGGATGTGCACGTAAAAAATTCGCTACCTGTTCTCCATTCTCGCAATGCCGCTGCATACGCAGGTGCAGGGTTTTTATACCGCGTAATACCAGGAAACAATCCATGGGACCAGGTACCGCGCCGCAGCTTTTTTGAATAAAATACAATTGATCGCGCAGGGCCTGGTCGTTCATAACCAGGACGCCCTGTATTACATCGCTGTGACCACCCAGGTATTTGGTGGCCGAGTGCATCACCAGGTCTGCACCCAGGTCGAGCGGATTTTGCAGGTAGGGCGATGCAAAGGTATTATCTACACAAAGCAATATATTGTTGGCTTTGGCAATGGCCGATACAGCTGCAATATCCACGATATTGATCAGCGGGTTGGTAGGCGTTTCGGTCCAGATGAGTTTGGTGTTTTTATTCACCAGCGGTTTTATATTATTGGCATCCTGCATGTTCACATAATGAAAACGGATGCCGAATTTTTCGAACACCTTTGTAAAAAGCCGGTAGGTACCGCCATACATATCATTGGCGGCAATCACTTCATCGCCGGGTTGCAGCAGTTTCAGCACCGCATCCGTAGCGGCCACCCCGCTGCTGAATGCTAAACCGTATTTACCATTTTCAATAACAGCCAGTGCTTCTTCCAGGGCAAAGCGTGTGGGATTTTGCGAACGGGCATATTCAAAGCCCTTATGTTGTCCCGGCGCTGCCTGTACAAAGGTGGAGGTTTGATAAATAGGCGTCATGATGGCCCCTGTGGAGAGATCGGGTTCTGCACCTGCATGAATGTATCTGGTAGCTAATTTCATAGGGAGCAAAGATACCGAAAACCAAACCGTATAAATTCAGCTCGGGACAGCCTGCTTCGAGCGCCTTGTTTGCACGATAATCCAGTTTAACAATAGCTTAACCCATTTTTGAAAAAATGCTGTAACATTTCTGAAATGCAGGCCCCTTGTGCATTTGAGCCAACGGAACAACCTTCGGCAATGATGATGAATCTGCGAAAATGTTCGTAGTTCTTGTCTTGACCCCTCCGCCGGTACTAATTATCTTGACTTGCCTGTTGCCCTCTACTATTTTTGATTCATCAAAACGCATCATTACAAACTAAAAAGTATAGCCATGAAACAAGTGATTGCCCTTTTATTCGGTGTTCTGCTCAATGCCGGCGCATTTGCCTTTGAACCCGACCCCAACGAGAAGGTATTGAAAGCATTCAATGAAACTTTTAGCGGCGCCCAGGAAGTGAAATGGGAAGAATACCCCACTTATTACACCGTAAGTTTTGTAAATGCAGGTATTCGTTCAAAAGTGAATTACGATAAGGACGGTAATATGACCGGTTCTATTCGTTACTATTCCGCCAAAATGCTGCCGCTGAATATTTTGAACAAGATCAAGCGGGAATATCCTAAAAAAGAGCTGTTTGGTGTAACTGAAGTTACTTTTGGCAGCGATGTCAACTATCATGTTAAGCTGGAAGATGAAAAAAGGTGGTATACCATTAAAGTAGATGCCTCGGGACATATCCAGATGACGGAGAAGTACAAAAAAATATAACTGCTGGCCGGCGTGTTCTCTCATCAGCCATGAATTAAGCTATCGCAATAACCATCCGGCCACCAGGTAGCGCCAATCATAGTTTTCAGCCGCATGGGCATCCATCGGCTGAATTTTTTTTTGTAGTATTTCCTTTTTCAGAATGCCTTTCTGTACCAGTATCTGCTTTGCTTCCCGCACGTATTCCTGTAATTGCGGGTGCTGCATCCATTGTTGCTGGGGTGGCTCAAAGCCAATTTTTCGGGTTTGCCATACAATGCTGTGGGGCAGGCGGTTTTTCATGGTTTCACGTAATAACCATTTGGTGTAGCCCTTCCTGATCTTGAAATGGGCAGGCAGGGAGAATATAAACGTAACCAGCTCATAGTATAAAAACGGCAGGCGCACTTCCACACCATGCGCCATGGCATTGCGGTCGGCATAACGCAGTAAGTCCTCCAGGCCGTTTTCGAAAGTATTATAGTATAAAACGCTGTTGAGGTCGTTTGTCAGGGGAAGCCGGTAAAAGCTTTTGCCGTGGTGTTGTTGAAAATCGCGCGCGATATGCCGGTGGCCGGCGCGTTGTTTTGCATACCAGGCAGCCAGCCCAGGGAAGGTAGCGGCCAGTTTGTTTTGCCAGCCCCAGGGTTCCGTTATTCCCATTTTGCGTGCTGCCTGCAATTCTTTGTACAGGGCTTTTTTATCGCTTGTATACAATTGCTGCCAGTACCAGTGATAGTATTTGCGATAACCGGCCAGAATTTCATCGGCGCCCTGCCCATCCAATAAAACAGGTACCCCGTGCATACGGGCTGTTTGGTACACATAAAACTGCGCGGCAATGCTGGCACTTTGAAAGGGTTCTTCCTGGTGGTAACATAGTTTGTCGAAACCAGCCACCAGGCTCTCGGCATCGGGCTGCACCTGTATATTGGGCACACCCATGTACGCTGCCACCGTGCGGATGGCGCCGGATTCGTCGTTTTTAAAGCCGGGAAAAACGGCCGAAAAAGTTTTGCAGGATGGCTGTTGAATATGGGCCAGCACGGTTGAACTATCTAAACCACCGCTGAGGGAGGTACCAAGCGGCACATCGCTGCGAAGCCGCCTTTTAATGGCGGTTTGAAACAGGCTGTTGAACTGTTCCACGGCTTCCTGGTCGCTGCGGGCAATAGGGGCGGTATGAATTTGCCGGTATTGATATATGGTAAGCTGGTGTGGCCGGTAAAGCAAATAAGTACCGGCCGGCAGTTTATGAATGCCGGTGTAAAAAGTTTGCTGCGGATGGGCGGGGTTTAAGGTATAACCCAGGGTAAGGTAATTATAAAGCATTTCTTCATTTACCTGCCTGTCAACCCCTGCGGCCCACAGCGCCTTCATTTCACTGGCAAATACCAACTGCCCATCATCTATAAAATAATAAAAAGGTTTTTCGCCCAAACGATCTCTGGCGGCAAACAGTTCCTGCTGTTGCTCGTCCCAAATGGCAAAGGCAAACATGCCATCGAAAAGCTGCAGGCAATCCTGTTTATAACAATCATAAGCGGCCAGTATCACCTCGGTGTCTGACTGGCTGTGAAAGGCATAGCCTTTTTGCAGCAGGCTGGCTTTGATTTCAATATAGTTGTAAATCTCGCCATTGTATACGATCGTATACCTGCCGGCATAATGCATGGGTTGTGCGGCTGCGGACGACAAATCGATAATGGCCAGGCGGCGATGCCCGAAACCGGCGGTCTGTTTACTGTTCATCCAAAAGGCCTCGCCATCTGGCCCGCGATGGGCCAGGGCATCGGTCATTTGTTTCAGCCTTTGGGCCGATAATAAGGCAGGTTGTTGGGTAATGATACCGGCGATACCGCACATGGGTCAAAGGTAAGCAGGGATAATGAAGCAGGAAGCAGGAGGTCAGAAGTTGGAGGCCGGAGAAGTCAGGGATCCTCTGACTTCCGACTTCTGTCTTCCTGGTATTTTATTGGCAGTGCGGCCCTTATGCTGTCCCAGCCCAATACCAGACGCATATAAGGTTTTTCGGATTCTTCAAACTCCATGGTAAAGGCTTCGTAAGGGAACCGGGTTTTCTCTACCGGAATATCAAACTGATAGGCGTCTTTGGTAGAATCTATTTTCAAACCCCACGTATACAGGTCGTTGTTAAAAATCAGTTTCCACACTTTTTCCTGCGGAATGCAATACATTACATACCGGCCTTTCTGTACTTTCTGGTTGTTGATAGTCACATCCTGGAAAAATTCCAGCTCGGTGGCCTCATTGGCGCCCAGCCGCCAGATGGAACCGTATTTCACCAGGTCGCCAAAAATAACGCGGTTGTCTTTTTGCGGCCGGCTGTAAATAACACGGGCCACGGGCGGTGCGCTTACATTCCCCGACATTTTCAGCTTAGGATAATCGATGGGATAATAGGCCATATCCATGGGCGATTTATCCATACCCGGCTGAATGGTGGTATGCGTGGAATTGGGCCGGTTGTTTGAAGAGGGCGTAATGGTTACCTTGTTGCTGCCCGGCGATGCATGGTCGCAGGCGCTTAGTATAACCAACGTCCATAGGGAACCAATAAGTAAAATCTGCCTGGTGCGATTCATTCGTTTATTTTATAAAGTTGATGGGCAAACTGGCTTTTACATCGTCCCAGGCCATGATCATATTAGCACCGGAATCGGTTTTTTCAAAAACCAGGGTAAAAGCTTCCACGGGTTCAGTGAGTTTTTCGGTTTTTACCTCGGTACGCAGGGCATCCTTCTTTTCATCGTATTGGAAAGCGCCCCACATATCGGTGTCTTTATTAAAGATTACAATCCACCTGTCGGGATAAGGAATGGCAAACAGGGAATAACGTCCTTTTTTGAGCCGGGTGTCGCCGATTTTCACATCGCGATAAATGTCTATTTCTGTAGCCTCGTTGGCGCCAAGGCGCCATACTTTTCCATATTCGATCAGCTCGCCGAATACGCCGCGGCCGTTTTTTTGCGGCCTGCTGTATACCACCCGGCAGGTAAGTGGTTCGGTGGCCTTGTTCTGGATTTTTAAAACCGGATAATTGGCGGGATAGTAGCTCATATCCATGGGCGACTTATCGATGCCGGGCGCTTTAAATTGTGCTCTCAAACTTGTATTAATGGCGGCGAATCCAATTAATAACATCATCCATTTGTTCATACGAATCACTTCTTTAATCGGCAAAAATAAATGTTTACGGGGTAAGATAGAGACGGAAAAATGCCGGTTGCGGAAGCATGCTCCCAAAAATTTTCGGGCCGCTTATTTCAGCGTTTGCAGCACTTTCAGTGCATGTTGTTGCAGGGCGGGGAAGAAGCCGGCATAGTACTCCTGCAGCGTATCGTAATTGTCTTCGAATAATTTGAAGGCGGTATCGCTGTCGGTAAGGTAGGCCGCTCTTCTTACCAGGCCGGCAAAACTGCGTTCTATACCCAGGCGGCTCCGGTAATTGTACAACCAGTTCTGTTGTTTCATATAAGGATACATGATTTTGAACCGTTCGGGAAACATATGCAGGAATGTATCCATGGCGGAATATACTTCCTGCGAGAACCGGGACAGCGAATCGTCGGTAAACTGCTGAAAGTCATTGGCCAGAAAATGGTCGAAAGCTACATCAATAAAAGCGGCGCTGTACAGGCGGTAATAGGGTTTGAAAATGTTCCTGGCTTCCCTGGGTACCGCATGTTCATCGGTATAAGCATCGATGGCGCGATGCAGTAAAATACCTTTCCGAACCTCTTCAGGAAATTGCAGCACCTGTTTGCCCTTCACAAAATCGCTGATGAGATTGCCGGCCAGAATGGCCGGTTGGTTAAAAGATAAATATGCGTGTGCCAGGTAATTCATTATAACATGTACAGGTATGTGAATTTAATATTTTAGCGCCTCATTTTATGGTTACAAGGCCATAAAAATTTGTGATGAACGGTAAATGCTTTTTTTGACATCAAATGCCCTGTTTTTTACCAATCTTCAGGTTTTCAGTGTACCCGGTTTCGGGTATAGACTATGAAAATAGCAAGCAGTTAAAAACCATGTTTCCATTTTAACGTGCCCTTAACCGCGCTTTGGGAAATTATTAAACAATTCCCTGCAATCCTTGCCAGTACAGCATTTCAGGCTGTGGTGAAACAAATCATACGCTAAAATGTTCAATTGATCGGGCTATTCGCCCCCATTAGTCATAATTTACTTGATAGCTGCTGTAACCTCGTCTACTTTTGTGGCAACTAATCTGGAAAGCTGGTCACAACCGATTAGTAAATAATTTAAAAGTAAAGCCATGAAAAAGTTTTGGGTTACCCTTGCGGTAACAATCAGTGTGTGCGCACAGGCAGCACTTGCAGGAGAATTACGCTCAAACGAGCAGTTTGATCCCACACCGGTTAAAGCGCCGGTCAATGCCCGCATCAGGGCCGCCTTCAATAAACAATTTGCCGGTGCTACCTATATCAAATGGGAAAAGGTAAGGAACAATGTTCTTTACCAGGCAAGTTTCAATTTCGAGGGCGAACGTTTCCATGTATTCTACGATAACGAAGCCAGGCTGGTGGCATCGGGCCGCATCATTGAAGCAGCGCATTTGCCCCTGCTGGTACAACAATCTATTGCCCGTTCGTATGCATCATATACATTGACACAGGTGATAGAGCTTATGCAAAACAACGAGACTTCTTATTTGCTCACTTTTACCAACAACCATGTACAACTGGAAGTGCAGGCTTGTGGTAACGGCGCCGCCTACCACTTGAAAAAAGTAAAAAAGAATTTATCGTCTAAGCTGTAACATTTTTATCACTGACGCGTCCTATTCAGGTAATCAGTCAATGACAATTATAAAAAAGTATAAGCCATGAAAAAGCAAATTTTAATCGGCCTGTTTTTACTGGTAGCCGGTATAAGCCAAAGTTTTGCCAACGGAGAAGAAAACGTAGATGCACAGGTTCTTCATTCTTTCAGAAAAGATTTCAGCAGTGCGCAAAATGTGCAATGGTCTAATGAAAGGAACTTTGTAAAAGCCACCTTCACCATGGATCAGCATGTGGTGGTTGCGTACTATTCCGACAAAGGTGAGTTGCTGGGTGTAACCCGCAACATTACATCAAACCAGCTGCCCATTACGCTGCTGTCGGATGTCAGAAAAAATTACAAACAGTACTGGATTGCCGACTTATTTGAAATGGCGGCCAACGGTGAAACCAGTTATTATATCACCCTGGAGAATGGTGATCAGAAACTGGTGCTGAAATCGGTAAACGCCCGCGGCTGGCAGGTTTTTAAAAAGGAAAGAAAGCAGGATCAATAATAAATGGTTTTTTTCTATAGTTGGTTTTAGTTGGAAAAGTAAAGGCCCTCTGGAGTTCCGGGGGCCTTACTTGTTGCATAGTAAATACTGAATATTGAATTTCCAATATTGAAGTACTACAACATTCAATATTCAATATTCCTTCTGTACCTTTGGCGCCACATTAAAAATGAACCGATCATGAGCAAAGGACCCATCTCGCAATTCATTCAACATCATTACCGGCATTTTAATGCAGCCGCCCTGGTGGATGCGGCCAAAGGTTATGAAACGCATTTGCTGGAAGGCGGCAAAATGATGGTCACCCTGGCAGGCGCCATGAGCACGGCCGAACTGGGTGTATCGTTGGCCGAAATGATTCGACAGGATAAAGTGCATATCATCAGCTGTACCGGCGCCAACCTCGAGGAAGATATCATGAACCTGGTGGCCCACAGCCATTATAAGAGGATACCCGAGTACCGCGACCTGACGCCCCAGCAGGAATGGGAATTGCTGGAAAAAGGCCTGAACCGCGTTACTGATACCTGTATTCCCGAAGAAGAAGCATTCAGGAAGATACAAAACAATATTGTAAAGCTGTGGAAAGATGCCGATGCTAAAGGCGAACGGTATTTTCCCCATGAATATATGTACAAGTTGCTGCTGAGCAAGGTGATGGAAAAAGATTACGAAATCGATCCCAAAGACAGCTGGATGATTGCCGCGGCTGAAAAGAACCTGCCCATTGTGGTAGGCGGCTGGGAAGACAGCACCATGGGCAACATCTTTGCCTCGTACGTGATTAAGAAAGAGTTAAAGGCCAGCACCATGAAAAGCGGTATTGAATACATGGTGTGGCTGGCCGACTGGTACCGGGCCAATAGCGGCGGCAAGGGGGTGGGCTTTTTCCAGATAGGCGGCGGTATTGCGGGCGATTTCCCCATTTGCGTGGTGCCCATGATGTACCAGGACCTGGAATGGCACGATGTACCATTCTGGAGTTATTTCTGCCAGATCTCCGATTCCACCACTTCCTATGGTTCTTATTCAGGCGCAGTGCCTAATGAAAAGATTACCTGGGGCAAACTGGATATCAATACACCGAAATATATTGTGGAAAGCGATGCTACCATTGTAGCGCCGTTGATATTTGCGTATGTACTAGGATGGTAGAAGCAGGAAGTAAGAAGTAGGAAGTAAGATGACCGCTGTATTTCCTGCTTCCTGCTTCCTTCTACAAGCACGCTATTTTGTTTACTCTCGTCTGGTGTCTTCCCCCCTCAAATGCCGTGCTCATAAATATCTCAATCATTTGTTTGGCGTAATCTAAAGCCACAAAACGCGCGGGAATACAAATAATATTGGCATCGTTGTGCTGGCGTATGAGCCTGGCCACTTTGGTTTCGAACGATAAACCGGCACGTATACCCTGGTGTTTATTGGCGGTAATGCATACCCCGTTGGCGCTGCCGCACAAGAGTATGCCAAAAGAAGCTTCGCCGTTTTCAACAGCCGTGGCCACGGGATGGGCATAATCGGGATAGTCGACCGATTTATTCTGATCCACCCCCATATCGCGTAGTTGATACCCTTTTTTGGTAAGCCATTGCACCAGTTCTTTCTTATAATCAAAACCGGCATGATCACTGCCAATGGCAATGGGTTTGGAGGGGTCGAATACAAAAGACATATGGTTATAGTTTATTATTCCCAGTTATTATCTTCCTGGTACTGTTTATACACGCGTTTGGAAACAACGATACTTATTTCGTACAGGAACGCAAGCGGCAGAAATACGATCATCTGGCTGGTCCAGTCCTGTGAGGGCGTAATAACCGCCGCCACCACCAGTATGAGTACATAGGCATATTTGCGGTAGGTTTTCAGGAAGCGGGGCGTAATCAGCCCGATATTGGTCAATACATAGGCCAGCACCGGCATTTCGAAGGCAATACCGCAACCCAGGATAATATTCACCAGGTTATCGATATAATCGCTCAGCGAGGGCATATATTCATAATAACCTACCTTACCCAGGGTGAAATTGGCCAGGAAGTTGAAAGTAAATGGTCCCAGCACAAAATAACCAAAAGCCGATCCCGTGAAAAAGAAGAAAGAAACCCAGAAGATGGCGTTGCGGGAGTATTTCAGCTCTTTTTCAGACAGGGCGGGTTTTATAAAACGCCAGAACTCCCAGAAGATGTAGGGAAAAGCCGCTATAAAACCGCCGATTATACCAATTTGAATGGCCGACATCAGGGGGCCGCTGACGGTATTACCCAGTAATTTATAGTCTTTGGGAATGGGGGGCAGGCAAAGGGCATCGCCAATACCCAGAGAATGACTGAGCTGGCATAAAGCCTTATAAGACACAAAATCGTTACGTACAGGACCCATCACAATCACATCATATACCCAGTCTATATTGATGAAGATGACGATGGCCGCCACCAGAATCGCCAGCACGGACCGTACAATATGCCATCGCAATTCTTCCAGATGGTCCACAAAGGTCATCTCGGCGTCGTTGCTCCTTTTTTCCAGAAAGCGTAATGCCATAGGCTCACAAAAAGTCTAAAAATGATAAAGCGGGGCAAATTTAAGGCTATTCGCACAGCAATAGGAATAAAAAAGCGCAGCCCTTTCTATTTCAGGATCTTTAACCGCACCATTTCAATACGGGTATCGCTTACGTTCAGCACTTCAAACTCGTAATTGCCAATGATGATGCGTTCTTTGAGGCGGGGGATGGTTTCGTGTTGGTGAATGATAAAACCCGACAGGGTTTCGGAGTCGTTATCGGGAAATTCAAGGCTGTATTTTTCCTTCAGATAGTCCAGCTCCAGCCGGCCCGACAGGATATATTCGTCTTCTGAGATCATTTTTTCTTCAAATTCCTCCACATCGTATTCGTCCCTGATTTCGCCAAAGATTTCTTCCAGCAGGTCTTCCATGGTAACAATACCGGCGGTGCCGCCAAACTCGTCTACCACCCAGGCAATGCTTTTACGGTCTTTGGTGAGTTTGCTGATGAGGTCGGTGGCGCTCATGCTTTCCGGCACGGCGGGTATGGGCAGCAAAATATCCTTGATCTGGGCCGGTTGTTTAAACAGGTCCAGCTGGTGTATATAACCCGCTATCTGGTCGATATTGCCCGTATACACAATGAGCTTGCTTAAACGGGTGGATATAAATTTTTTCCGGGCATCTTCTATGGTGGCGCTCAGCTCAATGGCTTCTATTTCCTTACGCGGCACCAGGCATTCGCGCACCTTGATCTTGGGCAGTGACAGAGCATTTTCAAACAATTCGGTATTCAAATCGGAACCGTCGCTGCTGTACTCATGGCTTTGCTGGAAAAAATGGTCCAGGTCTGACCGGGAAAAAGGCTCCTTGCGTTTATCGATGCGCATATCGAAGATCACGTTCAGAATAAATATCGATAGTTTCACAAAGCCAGAAGCCATCCAGAAAAAAGCCTGGTCGAATAAGCCCAGCAACCCCACCCTTGTATAAAACGAGAGCATGGAATCGCTTTTGGCCTTGAAAATGGCCCTGGGAATGATTTCGCCAAAAAATATGATCACCAGCCACCACAGCAAAATATCGCCCAGTAGCCTGAACGATACCCATTGCGATTTCACTTCGGCGTCTACATGATTCCACCAGGTTTGGTTGATGAGGGTAATGCCCAGCAATACCGTCAGCACCAGGAAAAGGCTGCTGCCCACCACATTGGTGCCAATAAAACGGGAAGGATTATCGAAAAGGTTAGAAAGCAGGATGCCGCTGCTGGAGCCTTGTTTCTTTTTTAGTTCAATGTTCAGGCGGTTGGCTGAAGAAAATGCCACCTCGATACCCGAAAAGTACGCGACCAACAAGAAGGATATGCTCAGACCGATGCTGATAAGCGTTATTATATCCATATATTGAGGCTACGAATTTATAAAAAGAATTCGGGATGGCATAGGGGCTTGTTTCGCACCCCTTATGCCTTCAGGAACTCCTGTACCACCTCTTTGGCCGCCTTACACGCTTTATCAAGCTGGTCGTTCAGGATGATTTTACAGAAATGATGTTTGAAGGAAATTTCATACGAAGCCTTGTTCACACGAGCCTGCAAACTTTCTTCGGTTTCGGTACCTCTTGAGCTGAGTCTTCTCTTTAATTCCTCCACCGATGGGGGTTCCACAAAAATAGACAGTGTGGTATCGGGATATTGTTGCTGCACATGTATTGCCCCTTTTACATCGATATCCAGCACCGGTACCTGGTGGTTATTCCAGATACGCTCCAGCTCCGATTTAAGGGTGCCATAGTATTTACCCTCATATACCATTTCCCATTCCACGAATTCGTTGTGTTGTATCTTACGGGTAAAGTCATCGATGCTCAGGAAATAATAATCCACCCCGTTCTTTTCATTGGTGCGTGCCGCGCGGGTTGCCGCCGACACGGAAAAGGACAGTTGCGGAAATTCGTGCAGCAAAAAACGCGTTATGGATGTTTTACCCGCGCCCGATGGCGCTGTAATGATGATGATCTTATTGTTTGGTTGAAAAGGCATCAAAAGAAAATAAGCTGCAAAGAAAACAAAAATATGCTTAGCCTACCCGCTTAATTTGCGCACCCAGCGCCTGCAGGCGTGTATCTATGTACTGGTATCCGCGGTCTATTTGCTCAATGTTTTGTATCACGCTTTTACCCTCAGCGCTCAATGCAGCTATTAACAGGGCTACACCGGCGCGTATATCGGGGCTGCTCATTTGAATACCACGGAGGTTTTGTTCCCTGCCCAGTCCGATAACGGCGGCGCGGTGGGGATCGCACAATATGATCTGTGCGCCCATATCAATCAGTTTATCTACAAAGAACAGGCGGCTTTCAAACATTTTCTGGTGCACCAGTACACTGCCTTTGGCCTGGGTAGCTACAACCAGCACAATGCTCAGCAGGTCGGGCGTAAAACCAGGCCAGGGATGATCGTAAATGGTAAGTACCGAGCCGTCCAGAAAGGTTTGTATTTCGTATACATCCTGTGCGGGTACATAAATATCATCGCCCCTGAATTCGAGTTGAATACCCAGCTGCCTGAATTTATCGGGAATGATGCCCAGGTGTTCTGTACCGGCATTTTTGATGGTGAGCTCGCTTTGGGTCATGGCGGCCAGACCAATAAAGGAACCTATCTCGATCATATCGGGCAGCATGCGGTGTTCGGTACCGCCCAGGTAATCCACGCCTTCTATGGTAAGCAGGTTGCTGCCAATGCCCTGTATACGGGCGCCCATGCGGTTGAGCATTTTACAAAGTTGTTGTATATAGGGCTCGCAGGCGGCATTGTAAATGGTGGTAGTGCCTTTGGCCATAACCGCAGCCATGATGATATTGGCCGTACCGGTAACCGAAGGTTCATCCAGCATGAGGTAACAACCCTGCAAATCAGGCGCTTCCAGCTGGAAGATGCCATCGCCCTGCAGGTAACTGAAGGTGGCCCCCAGTTTTTCAAAACCAATAATATGGGTATCCAGCCGGCGGCGGCCTATTTTGTCGCCACCCGGTTTGGGAATAAATGCTTTGCGAAAACGGGCCAGCATGGGACCTGCCAGCATAACGGATCCGCGCAAACGACCGCTTTTTTGTTTGTAGGCATCGCTGCGCAGGTAATCGATATTCACATTGTTGGCCTGGAATATACAGGTATCGCGCTGCGGGCGTTCAATGCTTACGCCCATATCGGCCAGTAGTTCAATGAGCAGGTTTACATCGAGAATGTCGGGAATATTGGTAATGGTAATTTTTTCGGGGCTCAGTAGAACGGCGCTGATGATTTGCAGTGCTTCGTTTTTGGCGCCCTGCGGTACAATGGCTCCCTGTAATTTTTTACCGCCAATAACTTCGAAGGAATTCATAGTGTGTTTCCTGGTTTTTGTTGGTACGAAATTCGAAGTCTGAGGTCGGAAGCCAGAAGGAAACTTGTATTTCTGACTTCCGACCTCAGACTTCATCCTTTTTAAAAACCCCGGCAATTTTCAATTTGCCGGGGTTTTATTTATTTCAGGTCAATTGCTGTTTACTTGTATCTTTTTTTGTATTTGCCGCCGCGATCGTTGCGGTTGCTGCCGCCGCCACCGCCGCCATTGCGTTTGAAGTTCTGGCTGCGTTTGTTGCGGTAATCGCTATAACCGCCACGGTCACGTTCGCGGTCGCGATTGTCGCCGGGACGATGCTGGCGCACATAAGGTGTATTGGTAAAGGTAAGCTGGCCATCGGTGATAGCGGTCAGCTCGCCCTGGATAGCATCGTCGTGCACGGTTTCTTTATGCCAGTTATTATAAGCCAGTTTCATGTAATAGGCTATGGCATTGGCAAAACCCTGGCGTTTTTCGGGGTTATCGTCTTTCAATGCCTTGTTGATCACCAGCTCCAGGTTTTTACCCAGGTGCGAATATTTTGGATAGCGCTTGGGATAGGGGAGTGGTTTTGGTTTTGCCTTTAAGGTTTCCCGGGTGGGAATGGGATAGGGCGATTCAACATCGAGTTTAAAATCTGATATCAGGAAGAGGTGATCCCATAATTTATGCCTGAAATCTTCCACGTTTTTCAGATGAGGATTCAGGAAACCCATCAATTCAATCACGGCGTAGGCGTTCCGCTGCCGGGTTTCTTTATCTTCGATGGTGAGTAGGTATTCAATCATTTTTTGAATGTGCCTGCCGTATTCCCGCATCGCCAGATGGTTTCTTGTAGTATTGTATTCCATTTCTTTAGAAGTCATAATAAGGTAACAAATGTAATGAAAGTAAGTTAATCGGTGTATTTTTGCGGTTCATGTTCACAAAAAACTGGTAATCAAATAGTATTAATGTAATGAAAAAGTCAACGATAACGATCGATGTAACACTCGATGAAAAAAATATACCAGACCAGATCCATTGGAAAGCTACCGACAGCACAGCCGAAGCGCCCCAGAAGGCCAAGGCCATCATGGTATCGTTCTGGGATGGTACCGATAAATCGGCCCTTCGTATGGACCTGTGGACAAAAGACATGATGGTAGATGAAATGGGTGACTTCTTTTATCAGACCATCATGACCATGGCCGATAGTTTTGACCGGGCTACCCACCAGCATCACCTGGTAAAGGATATGAAAGATTTTGCCAAAGATTTTTATAATAAATTCCGTGAGGGGCTTATAAAGGAGAATAAATTATGAGCTTAGAACAAAAGATCATGGCCGAACTGAAGGCCGCCATGCTGGCCAAGGACGAAAAAACCTTACGCAGTTTGCGGGCCATTAAAGCCGCCATTTTGCTGGCGAAAACATCCGAAGGGGCTGGTGGAGAACTTACTGAAGAGGATGAGATCAAATTATTGCAGAAGCTGGTAAAGCAGCGCAAAGACTCCCTGGAAATTTACCAGCAGCAAAACCGGGCCGACCTGGCGCAGAAAGAGCAGGAAGAAATTGATGTGATTGCGAAATTTCTGCCCAGGCAAATGAGTGCCGAAGAGCTGAAGGCTGCCGTGGCGGAGATTATTGCCGGCACCGGGGCTTCATCGCCTGCCGATATGGGCAAGGTAATGGGGGTGGCTACCAAACAATTGGCGGGTAAGGCTGATGGGAAGGCGATTAGCGCTGTGGTGAAGGAGTTGCTTGCAAAATAGAAGTAGGATGTTGGAAGAACCCGCATTTTCCTACTTCCTGCATCTTACCTCACGACATATGATCATAGACATCATTGCACTCATCCTGCTTATTTCCGCCGTCATAAATGGCCTGCGGCGCGGACTGATTATTGCAGTATTCTCCATACTGGCCTTTATTGCCGGCATTGCCGCCGCCATGAAATTATCGGTGGTAGTGGCCGGATATTTGAAGGATTCCGTTAATGTATCAGCGAAATGGCTGCCGGTTCTTTCTTTTATACTGGTTTTTGTAGCCGTGGTGCTGCTGGTTCGCCTGATTGCCAAATTGCTGGAAAAATCGGTGGAAATGGTGATGATGGGCTGGGCGAACAAAATAGGCGGGATTTTATTATATATAGTGCTGTATTTGTTTCTGTTGAGCGTTTTGTTATTTTATGCACAACAGATGAGCCTTTTCAGCGAAAGCACCCTGGAACAATCCGTAACCTGGCCGTGGATTCAACCGCTGGGCCCCTGGGTAATCGACGGATTTGGAAAACTGATCCCCGTTTTTAAGGATATGTTCACAGAATTAAGCAATTTTTTCGCCGGAATGGCGCCATTCAACGCATAATAAAAATTACCATAAACAGGTGAATAACCTGCAATTTCCGGCAACCAAAAGACACAAAAAATCAGTAGCTTAGATTAAAATTGTATTGCAAAAACTGCAGTAATGGAATATTTGCAGTAAAACGTTTATTTTAGCGAATAATTGAATTGAACAGAAATAGCTGATGAATTATACGATCAAACAGGCGGATAAATTCAAGTATATTGAAGAAGGGGAAGGCGAACCTTTGGTCCTGCTGCATGGACTGTTTGGCGCCCTCAGCAACTTCGGTAGTTTGATTGAGTATTTCAGGCATCATTATAAGGTGGTGGTGCCCATGCTTCCTTTGCTTGATCTGGACCTATTGCATACATCGGTTGGCGGATTGCAGAAATTCGTGCATAAATTCATTGAATATCACGATTATCAAAACGTTAACCTGCTGGGTAACTCGCTGGGAGGCCATGTGGCCATTTTGCATGTGTTAAAACAGCCGGAACGCATCAAATCGCTGATACTCACCGGCAGCTCGGGCCTGTTTGAAAACGGCATGGGCGATACCTATCCCAAACGGGGCGATTATGATTATATCAAAAAGAAAACCGAACTCACTTTTTACGATCCCAAGATAGCCACCAAAGAACTGGTCGATGAGGTTTATGATATCGTCAATAACCGTTTGAAAGCCATCAAAATCATAGCGCTTGCCAAAAGTGCCATCCGGAATAATCTGGGTGAGGAGCTTAACCAGATAAAGCAACCTACCTTATTGATCTGGGGCAATAACGATGCTGTCACACCTCCTTTTGTAGGCAGGGAGTTCCAGCGGCTGATTCCCAACAGCGAACTGCACTTCATTGATAAATGCGGCCATGCGCCCATGATGGAAGTGCCTGAGGAATTTAACCGCATACTCCATAAATTTTTGACAAAATTCAACGAGCCTGCAGCGGTAGCCTGAATTCGGAAGTCTAAATGATTATATTTGGTTGAGACGCTACTGTAAACTGTTTATGAGACTGTTTAATTTCCATTTCTTTAACAAACCGGCTGTTCGTGATAGCCGTATTAAGCTTATAACAGGCAAAATTCTGATCGGTGCTAAACAAAGAATTAATATCAGCCACCATTCCCACTTTGAACCTGAACGACACGGTTCAGCAGGCGCTTGACCTGATGTCGGAGTTCAATGTACTGCAATTGCCCGTTGTAGCCGATGACAAATACCTCGGTCTTGTGTTTGAAGACAGCCTGATGAATATAGACGACCGGGCCATACTGAAAACGATTGATACCCACTTCTCAAAAGTCGCTGTACACGCCAATACCCACTTTATTGAGGCGGTCCAGATTTTGAATGACTATAACCTGTCGCTTGTCCCGGTAATTGAAAAGGAAAATGAATTTGTAGGCACCATTGCAGCCATTGACCTGTTGAAAGAACTGGGCAAAACCACCGGCGCCAGCGAGCCCGGCGGTTTGATTGTGCTGGAAATGGAACAACGCAATTTCTCTTTTTCCGAGATCAGTAAACTGGTTGAAACCAACGATGCGCAAATCACCCAGCTGAACAGTTATTGGGATAATAACACAAGTTCTTTTTTTGTAGCCATAAAAATCAATAAATTCGAAATCTCGGATATTGTTGCCACATTTCAGCGATATGA
>Ga0065721_10049219_pt1 | contig 41348 bp, 33 predicted proteins | sample Mesricmetagenome_FD_59108 | JGI IMG/M metagenome (GOLD analysis project Ga0065721, IMG submission 59108) | Mesophilic microbial community from rice straw/compost enrichment Sample: eDNA_1 v2 (version 2) | ecosystem: Engineered > Solid waste > Grass > Composting > Bioreactor | place: USA: Davis... | reverse complement strand
AAATGCACAGACGCACGCTGCAGCGCAAACTCGGCAAAAAGCCGGTAACGGAATAATCCGGCAGTTTTTATTCACCCGCCTATCGACCGGATTTTCACAAGCCCATGCTCGAACATAATCCCGAAAACTATCAACAACAACTGGCCGAAAAAGAGCAGCTCACTTTGCAGCAGTTTGCCGCATTCGGTTTTGAACAATTGGATGTATTCCCCTCCCCTTGGCAGCACTATCGCATGCGCGCGGAATTCAAAGCTTGGCATCAGGACAATCAGGTGCATTACGCCATGTTCCGCTCGGATAAAAGCCGTCAGGTTTATACCTTGGAATCCTATGCGCCGGGTTCGCCCGCCATGCAGCGCATAATGCCGCGCCTGCGCGAGGCACTGAATACCGATGACATACTGCGCCACAAGCTATTCCAAGTTGATTTTCTGACCACTTCCACCGGTGAGTGTCTGGTGACCTTGATCTATCACCGTCAGCTGGATGAGATCTGGCAAATGCATGCGCTGCGATTGGCTGCGCAGTTGGATGTTCAAGTGGTGGGACGCAGTCGCAAGCAAAAGCGGATATTGGACCGCGATTATGTTCTGGAGCAGTTTCCGGTGGGCGGCGAGACCTATGTCTATCAGCAACTGGAGGGATCTTTTACCCAGCCCAATGCCCATGTCTGCCGTCATATGCTGGAATGGACTGCGCAGTACAGCCGCTCCTGGGGTGGGGACCTTTTGGAACTTTATTGCGGCAACGGCAATTTCACCCTGCCCTTATCGCGCAATTTTTCCCGCGTGCTGGCCACCGAAGTGGCTAAGCCCTCTATTCAATCAGCGCTTTACAACTGTGAGCGCAACGGCATAACCAATATTGAATTCGTGCGCATGTCGAGCGAGGACATGAGCGGCGCATTGAACCGTGTGCGCAGCTATGAGCGGCTAAAACATTTAGATCTGGATATTTACAATTTTTCCACGGTTTTTGTGGATCCGCCGCGGGCGGGATTGGATCCGCTCACGCTCACCCTGCTGCAGCGGTTCGACAATATTATTTATATATCCTGCAACCCGGATACGTTGCGAGAAAATCTGCAGGTGTTGGACAGATCGCACCGAGTCACACATATGGCACTGTTCGACCAGTTTCCCTTCACTGAACATCGTGAGTGCGGTGTGATCCTGCGAAAACGCTAGGCATTTGCATTCATGTGAATGCCACGGCTCTCTCCCAAATACCCAGTGCCAGGCAGCCTTCCGGCGCCACCAGATGATGCTGAGTTCCCGGGGGGTGAATAACCAGCGTGCCTGCCCTATAGGTTTTTTCACCATCATTCTGCGCGCCCTGTAAAATCAGAATATGCTCAAATCCCATGTGTCGGTGATTGGGAACTGACGCACCGGGCTGGTAGTGCAGAAAGGCTGCCCGCGATCCGCCGTCCCTATCATAAATAAGGGAAATCAACACTCCCTCTGTCAAAGACCGCCACTCCCTATCGGCAATCAGTGTCTGCGCGTCAAACAGGTTTTCGATAATCATCGCGTTCTCGTCAACGGTCACGATTGCCCCTTACGATTTTGTGCCTCATATGGCGGTCCCGTTAATGCCCCGCCATATATTGGCCGATGGTATTCAAATCCGCCTGGGCGGGTGTTGTCTGATAGACCAGCTCTCCTCCGGAAATCACATGGAAGCGGTCGCTGAGCTCCAGAATTTCGTCCAGATCCTCGCTCAAAAGCAGAATCGCGGTTCCCCGATTGCGCGCCGCCAAAAGCTGACCGCGAATATCCGCAACCGCCTTGAAATCCAGACCGAAGCAGGGATTGGAAATCACCAGAACGGAGACCTCCTGAGCCAGTTCCCGCGCCAGTACCACGCGCTGAATATTGCCGCCGGACAACGCCGATACTGCTTGATCCGGCCCCGAGGTGCGCACTTTGTATTGCGCGATCAACTTCTCCGCATTGCGTCTGATGGCGGAGCGATTCAACAGCCAGCGCCAGTACACGAAAGCCGGGTGATTGAATCTGCGCAACACCAGATTTTCCGCAACACTCAGATTGCCCACACAGGCATTTTTCAGCGGCTCCTCCGGGAGACAATAAAACTTGTGCTTGTCGATACTGCGCTGGTTGGAAACAAATATTTCTCCGTGGGCGAATATATTGCCGGATGTGACTTCTCTCTGCCCTGACAGAGCCTCCACCAATTGTTTTTGACCATTGCCGGAGACGCCGGCAATGCCGACTATCTCACCTTCATTGACTTCCAGCTCCAGCCCTTTGACGGCTGGCAACCCTTGATCATTGTTGACCTGAAGGCCGCTGATTTTCAGCCGCGCCTGGAATGAGGCATGGGCCTCGCGGGCGGGCGGCTTGCTGATGCTCTCCCCTCCCACCATCATGTCCGACAACATCTGCGGATTGACCTGTGTAACATCGGCTGCGCCAACAAACCGGCCTTTGCGCAAAACCGTCACCTGATCGGCATAGCGCATGACTTCACGGAATTTGTGAGTGATCATCAAAACCGTCAGAGATCCGCTGCGGGTCAGTTGGTGAATTTTTTCCAACACCTCATCCGCCTCGGTAGGTGTGAGTACGGAAGTGGGCTCATCCAAAATCAGGATTTCGGCATCCAGCAGCAACTGCTTGGTGATTTCCACTTTTTGCTTTTCACCGGCGGAGAGGTCGCGCACCTTGCGCTGCAGATCGAATTGAAAAGGCATATCCGCCATTCGGCTCTGCAACGCGCGGATTTCTTTGGACCAGTCGATGACAGCGGGTAGGCTGGGGCGCGACAGCACAATATTTTCCGCAATGGTCATATTGGGAATCAGAGTGAAGTGCTGGTATACCATGCCCAATCCCAATCGCGCAGCCTGCTGCGGACTGTCGATGACCTGTTCCTTCTGGCGCAAAATAATCTGGCCGCTATCGGGGCGGTAATAGCCCATAAGGCATTTCACCAGCGTACTTTTCCCTGCGCCATTTTCACCCAACAAAGCATGGACACTGTTGGCCTGCAGTTTCAAACCCACGCCCTGCAGCGCAAGCACATCGCCAAACACTTTGCCTATGTCTATAGCTTCCAGCACAATATCTTGGTTCATGTCTCAGCGCCTTTATTTACTCAATTCCCCGGGCATGCCGCCGAGTGTGCCTTTGCGGTCCGAACTGATGATCATGATCGCCAAAGTCAAAATATAGGGTGCGGCGTTGAACAGATAATATCCCGAGTGGATTCCCACAGACTGCAAGGCCGGCCCCAGCGCAGCGGCGGCGCCAAAAAGCAGGCTCGCATACAGGCAGTAAATAGGATTCCATCGGGCAAAAATTACCAGTGCCACCGCCATCAAACCCTGCCCGCTGGACAATCCCTCACTCCAACTGCCGGGATAATAAAGTGACAGATAGGCTCCACCTATACCCGCGAAAGCGCCACCGGCAACTGTGCTGAGCAGGCGTACACGATGGATGGAAATACCCATGGCCAGAGCCGCGTCACTGCTCTCCCCCACCACGCGCACAGAGTTGCCCCAGCGAGTGCGCATCAGGAACCAGGCCATCACCGGCGCGAGAATGACACCGATAAAAAACAGCGCATTGATATCCAGCGCCGCTCGTACCACAGGTGAATCACTCCAATTGCCAAAGCCTATGGAAGGCAGCCGAGGAGCGCTGGGCTGGATAAAGGGTTTACCGTAGAAAAAAGCCAAGCCAGACGCGAACAGCATCATGGCAATGCCTACGGCGATATCATTCACCCGCTTATGCTGACAAAGCAGAGCATGCAACAGCCCCAGACAGCAACCACTGCCCGCCGCTGCTAATACACCTAACCAGGGAGAACCGGATAAATAGGAAGTGGCATATCCCACCATGGCTCCCATGACCAGATTGCCTTCGAGGCCCAGATTGATGCGCCCGCTCTTTTCCGTGAGGCACTCCCCAAGGCTGACAAATATAAAAGGCGTTCCCACGCGGATGGCTCCGCCGAGCACCGCAATGAGAACCGACCATAGACCTATATCCTGTCCACTCATGACGCGTACCCGGAATATTTCATGACTTCGCCTCCCGCGTCGCGTGCAACCATCGGAATTTCCCGTAGAAGAGTTCGCTGGTGAGAATCACCATAAAGATAATGCCTTGAATTACGTAAACAGTCGCATCGGGCAGATTGTGGGCTCGCTGCATCAAACCGCCGCTGGCCTGAATACCACCGAGCAATATCGCGTAGGGGATAACGGCAAGTGGATTGTGGCGAGCTAAAAATGCCACCAATATGCCGGCGTATCCGTAGCCCGCATTGAGTCCGTTGTTGGCGCGACCGTGTACAGCTGCCACTTCCAATGTGCCTGCCAATCCCGCTGCGGCACCGCCAAGAAAGCAGCACCAGAGGAGAATTTTGACCACAGGCAAACCTGCAAGGCGCGCAGCCCTTATATTTCCGCCCACCACATCTGCGGCAAATCCAAATACACTGTGACGGCAGATAACCCATAACCCCACACATGCGACCACACCATAGACGAGCCCCCAATGGATGGTGCTCGCACCTATGTTGCCGATCATATTGGCTTCACCAATTGCATGAGTGGAAGGATTATTGAGGGTGGCGGGATCTTTCAAAATTCCGATCACAAGAAAATTGAGTATGGCGATCGCAATATAGTTGAGCAGCAATGAGCTGATGGTTTCATTGACGTTGCGAAAATACTGCAGGGCACCCACAGCCGCAATCCATAGTCCGCCGGTCAATGCTCCGGTCAACACCATGGCAGTGATGACCGTAAACGGACCCATGTCTCGCAAAGCCAGCCCCACCAGGGTTGAACACAGCCCGCCCACCACCACGGCACCCTCCCCGCCAATGACGATCAGGCCCACGCGGGCAGGCAGCACTGTGCACAAAGCCGTCAACATCAAGGGCGCTGCGCGCACCAAAGTGTTCTGCCAGGAAAACCAGCTGCCAAAGGCCCCGCGATACAGGGTATAAAAAACCTCGAAGGGGGAATTTCCGGTGCTGGCGAAAAATATTCCCACCAGCATGAAAGCCACCGTAAGCGCTCCCAGAGAAATCAGCCAGGTTTCTCGCAGATTCAACATGTAATGTCTCTTATAGATCAGGTGGTGCCTATAACGCCTTCCACCAACCAATCCATGCTTTCCAGCCAGATGTCGGTCTGCGCGTACTCTGTCCCCTTGGGTATCACTTCCCGCCCTTTGTTATCCTTGATTGGGCCTTTGTAAACCACCATGGAGCCGTCCATAAAAGACTGAATGACAGCGTCGGCAGCGGCTTTTGCAGCTGGAGTAACCGCGCTGCCGTAAGGAGATACCTTCACCACATTTTCCTTGAGTCCGCCGCGCACCAGATTAGGAATCGGTTTGCCGTCGCGGATCATTTCCGCGTACTGGGTGTAAACCGTGCTCCAATTCCACTCAGCGCCGGTCAAGAATCCCTTGGGAGCCAGAGCTGCCACATTGGTGTGATAGCCGCAGGAAAATATGCCGCGTTTTTCCGCAGACTCCACTATCACCTTTGGACTGTCCACATGGCAGGTGAGCACATCTATGCCCTGATCGATCAGACTGTTGGCGGCTTCTGCTTCTTTTACCGGATTGGACCAACTACCCGTGAACACCACAGTGGTGGTAATGTTGGGATCCACACTGCGCGCCGCCAGCGTAAAGTTATTGATATTGCGCAATACTTGGGGAATCGGCATGGCGGCGATGAAGCCGAGTTTTTTCGATTTGCTCATATGACCGGCGACTATGCCGGAGACATAAACCGGTTCATCAATGTATCCGAAATAGCTGCCGACATTTTTGGGATGCTTGCTCTCATCCCAAAGACCGCCGCAGTGCAGGAATGTGACCTTGGGATAACGCTTGGCCATGGCCAATATATGGGGATCGAAATAGCCAAACGAAGTGGGGAACAATACCTGGGTGCCGTCCAGATTGATCATGCTCTCCATGGCCTTCTGCACCTCTATGGTCTCGGGCACATTTTCCTCATCCACCGCTTTCGCCCAGTCCAGTTTGGCAAGCGCGGTTTTCCCTTGAAAATGCGCTTGGTTATAGCCGTAATCATCCCTAGGTCCTACGTAAATAAACCCCATGGTGACCTTGGGCTTTGCACTGACAGGCAGGCTGGATAAGCCTCCCGCAAGACCCAAACCTGTAACAGCACAAGTCTGAATAAAATCCCGACGATTCATTGGTAATTTGGTTGGGTTATTCTTGGACATATCAATCAGCTCCTGTTGAAAATTCGATTACCAGATCCACTTGACCATGAGCTGAGGCACATCCTCGTCTATACCATCTATACCGTATTTATTGCGCCAGATCTGATACTCGACACCCACTTGAAGCATATCGGGTGCACCCCAGAGTTTTCCCAGATCCATCATCAGCCTGGGAGCGGTGATGATGTTGTCCTCGACATGGTCCATATCAAAGGCGTAATCGAAGAATCCTTCGAAAGCGAAAGAGAGATTGCCTATGTTAAATGGCGTGAGCCACACCAGGGTGATCTGGTAACCCAGATCTGTACCCGGCCCTATTTCGTTGCGCGCGTAGAGATTGACCTGCGCCACGGGGGTTTTGGGGATATTGAGGTCTATGGCAACACCGTAAAGATAATTGTGAAATCCATTGCCGATTTCCGCAGTGGTGGTAATCAGCACATCTTTGAAAACGCCGAAACTCAGGTCGCGATTCAAGATTTTGCTGAAGCTGAAGCGAGGTGATATTTCACCATAGTAACCTGTGCCCAACTTGGAACCTGAACGGTCCGCATTGGTGATATCCACGAAATAAAAATTGTCACCGTATTTCCACCCGTTCACATGCTCCAGCGTGATGATTGAAGCACTGACTTCCGAATCATTGGCGACATTGGTGTAGGAATCTCCGTATAAATACTGGATATTGGTGGAGCTCCATTGGGCCGCACCTGCCCACACTACCCCCGTGTGGAATATTGCAACTATGGTCCCGACAAAATAGCGATACAAACAATTCATAGATTCCCCCAGGAACAAATCAGTACAATTTAAATACCACGTTGTATACAAGAATGCAGAATACTTGCCAGACAGATTGGGCAATACTTTTTCACATATAAATCAATGGGTTATCAGTTCAGATCAATATTAAGGGGGGGGTGAGGTTCGGGTTTTTGTGGGTGCGCAGAGGCAGTTTGCTGCACCATAGACGTGCAGCGCTTGACCTTGCATTATGAACCGCCATGCTCAAAACTTAGCGGCTATGAATACTTTTTGGCTGGAGTCTTATGGAGCACAAACCTAACGCTCAGGAAATCTATGAAACTCTGCGCAGTATGATTGTCAGCTTTGATCTCGCTCCGGGTTCCCGTGTGACGGAAACCCAATTGGCCGATTATTTTCAGGTCAGCCGCACACCCGTAAGGGCCGCCCTGCAAAGGCTGGAAAATGAGGATCTGTTAACCATCAAAGCCAAGCAGGGGTGCTTTATCCGCAATATCGATATGCTGAGCATCAGCCACTACTACGATGTACGCGTGTCGTTGGAAAATCTGGTGCTGAGTGAAATCAGTAAACTCAAGGACTGGGGTGAACTTCAGGAATTGGCGGATTTATGGGACCCCAAAAAATTGCACTTCGGCATAACCGCCACCGAAGCGCTTAAAGAGGCGGAAGAAGCTTTTCATGTGCGCTTGGCAAGGATTTCCCGTAATCCCGTTCTGGTCAATTACATTACCGATATCAATGACCATATACGCGCTGTGCGCCGACTGGGCTGGCCAAACAAAAAGAGTGTCACAGATACCTATGAGGAGCACTTCTGCATCTGTGACATGTTGTTGCAGAGGGATTTCGAGGGTGCAAAGGCGGAGATGACCAATCATATCCGCAAGAGCCAGGATCAGGCGAATCGCATCACCCTTCACCAGATCTACAGCAATCGCACCGCGCTAAAATTCGATTGATCCCTAGAATTGGCGACCGATCAGCCGATGGGCAGCATCTTTCACAAAATCACCCAGAAGCGCTTCCTGCTGTTCAATATGCGTAGAATATTCGCGCTTCTGCTGCTTGGGCAGTTGACGCCAGGCATCCAGAATGGGGATGTGCTCCACCGCTTGCGCCAGCTTATCGAAGGCAATAAATTCTTCCCTCGCATCGGCGTCGACACTTAATTGATCCATCAGCTTGGATATGCGCAGGCACGCCTCCGCATATCCCACCTGCTCCGCCAGCAAAGCCTTGCAGATAATCTGAATACTTTCGTTCAGCTGTTGCCGCGCCGCTGCAAGTTGTAATTCGGTCTCCTGCTTACGCCGCCGGATCTGCCGGTTGAGCAGCAGCAAGCGCCAATGCAGATACAGTGCAATTACCAGCAACACCAGAACTATGGCGATGCCGGCATAGAGCAGATATTCAGTCATCGAAATTTTCCTGTGTTTCACTTTCATCTATCGTTTGGGATTCGAGTCCATCCCGGAATCTCTGAGGCAGAACCTTGCTTGTTTTAGCACCCAGGCGGCGCAATTCCTCTGTGCGTTTCACCAGATTGCCATTGCCCAGGCTCAAACGATTCATGGCGGTTTCATAGGATTTACTGGCCTTGTCCAACCCGGCTCCCACCTCGACCATGGATTCCAAAAAGCGCACAAACTGATCGTAAAGTTTGCCTGCACTCTCCGCTATGCGCTCCACATTGCGATTTTGCAATTCCCTCTGCCATAACACGCTGACGGATTTCAAAACGACGAACAAGCTGGACGGGCTGACCAGGACCACCTTTTTATCGAAGGCCTCCTGGAGAATCTCGGGCGCTGCCTGTATCGCAGATACAAATGCGGCCTCCACCGGAACAAACAGGCAGACAAATTCCACCGACCCTCTTTTTACCCATTCGCTGTAGTTCTTGCCACTCAAATTGCGGATATGGCTGCGCAGGGAATCCAGATGCTCTTTTAGCGCGCGCTCGCGTTCAGCGTCGGTTTCTGCGCAGACGTGGCGCTCATAAGCCAGCAGCGAGACCTTGGAGTCTATGACGACATCCCGCCCGTCCGGCAGATATATCACGGCATCCGGCTGCAGGCGCCGGCCATCGGAGTCCTTGTGAGTAACCTGCAGTGCATACTCACGGCCCTCCTGAAATCCCATCTGATCCAGGATCCGGGTCAAAATCCACTCTCCCCAATTGCCCATGACTTTGTTATTGCCTTTGAGCGCATTGGCGAGATTTACGGCATCCAGCCCAATCTGCTGTGATTGCCGCTGCAATTCTGAGATCTGTCCCAATAATTGGTTACGCTGGGCTATATCCAGCTTCTGGGCCTCATCCACCCGGGTGCGGAATTCCTGCAGTTGATCGCGAAAGGGCAGGATCAGGCCTTCCAATTGCGATTTCGCCTGACGGGTAAACACTTCCTGCTTTTGCTCGAACAAACGATTGGCAATATTTTCGAATTCTTTGCTCAGGGTTTCTTTGGCGGATTGCAGCGTCGCCAACTCTGCTTGCCATGCGCGCTCCCGCTCCTGGGTACGCACCTGTAATTCCCGCAATTCCAACTGTAACCCCCTCGTTCGCTGCTGCTCTGCCTGATACTGCGCTGCAAGCTGCTTTTTTTCGTCCTGAGCCTGCGCGAGACCGCTCTGCACCATCTTCAATTCATTTCTGACGTCCAGCAGGGTGAGTTCGTGATGATTTTCCAAAGTGCGGCGCGCATTGCGCGCGACCACATGGGTAGCTGTCCAACCGCCGAGCAACAGCAGCATGCAGACAAGCCAGACGATCAGCAGCCAAAGCGGTAAGGTGAATTCAACCTCAAGTAATGCCATTATTCGCAAATTCTCCGCTGGAGAAAAAGTGTGTTAATTTATGACGTGTCAACTCAGTTGAATTGCAAGAGTCTTTATCCGCCATGTCATATCCGTCTGCGCTCGTATTAGATTCCGGTGTTGGTGGCCTGAGCATTGTCGCCAAAATACGGGAAATATGTACGCCGCTGCAGATACATTACCTCGCAGATCTGGCTGGATTTCCCTACGGAATAAAATCCGAAGCTGAGCTTCTCCACCGGGTAATCGGTTTGCTGGAAAGCAGCCTGCCGATCTATCAGCCCGATCTGGTCGTCATTGCCTGCAATACGGCCAGCACTTTGGTGCTAGACGAATTGCGACAGCGCTTTTCCCTACCCTTTGTCGGTGTTGTTCCAGCCATCAAACCCGCTGCGCAACTGACTCAAACCGGTGTTATCGCCATATTGGCCACAGAGGGCACGGTCAAGCGCGATTATACGCACAAGCTGATCCAGGATTTTGCCGCTCATCACCAGGTGCTAAGGCACGGGAGCTCCAATCTAGTGCTGCTCGCTGAACAAAAACTCAGAGGGAATCTGCTTGGCGACGCGGACATAGAACGGGAGGTTGAAGCGCTGAAAAAAATCGATCCCCGCTTGGATACAGTGGTACTAGCTTGCACACACTTTCCTCTGTTGAAAGAGGAATTGAGCAGGAGTCTGCCACATATCCGATATTGGGTGGATTCGGGAGATGCGATTGCGCGCAGGGTGCAATATTGGCTTGATCATTTGGGGATTCGAGCGGAAGAATCAGCCCAAGCTCCTGTGAATCACTTCCTGCTGACCGGCCCGGGAGGATTCGAATACAACACCCGGAAAATCGAAGATTTACTGGGCAGGTTCGAAATTCTGCGGGTATCTGACGAATCTCCGTGATATAGGGACAGACTCCGGTGTATCAGCACCGGAGTCTGTCCATTGAGAGACGAAATCCGTTATTTGGATATACTGATTTTCGCCTTTTCAATAATGCCGCTTTCGAAAGCCGACAACTCTACCTGAGTGAGTTGCATGCCCAATTGGAGCCGCAAACCTTCCCGCTGCGTATCTTCCATATCGGCCAGGCTGCCATTTTCAACTTTCTGCAGTCCTACTATGGCAACACCGCCAGCGGGCAGTTGCACCCGGTCTATGACGGCTTTATCGCCTACGGGACGAGCCAAAGAAAAGGCTTTCTGCAATACCGCATGGTTGATATCAAAGGACATACGCGTCGCATTTTCGTGCAATTTGTACTCGAAACCCGCATCCTTGGCGACCTGCTCAGGTTGTTCACCGGCATTGATTTTGGCCAGAGCAGCCGCTGCTTTGGCTTCGAGATCCGCAGCAATTTTCTGGTTGGTCAGCTGAGTTTGTATCTCAGATTTGACGTCTGCCAGGGGTTTGATTCTTTCCGGATGATGTTCCTTCAAGCGGATCACCAGCGCACGGCTGCCAGAAAGCTCCAATACGCGACTATTATGGCCCTGGGTCAGCACATCCTCAGCAAAAGCGGCATCCACCACCTGCCGTTCTGCAGCCACACCACTTCCACCAAGCCGGGTAAAGGCTTCACTGGTTTGCACTGTAACACCCAGAGCTTCGGCGGCAGAATCCAGGGAATCCGCGCCAAAGGTCTTCTCATCCAGCAAGGCAATCTTTTTCAGATAGTCTTCCTGCGCAATTTCGCGCGCTAGCTGCGCTGCGATCGCCGCCTTGCGCTCATCGAAACTTGGCGGTTCAACGTTGGTCTTCTCCAGCAGTTTGATGAAATGGGTACCGGCGTCGGTCACCACAGGACCGCTGACTTCCCCTTCTTTAAGCGTTTTAACAGCCGCTACGAAATCCTTCGGATAGGCCTCATCGCTCACTTCGCCCAAAGTGCCGCCAATATCTTTGGAACCGAGATCATCAGAGTAAGTTTTGGCCAGATCGGAGAAGGACTCTCCCGCTGCAATCTTATCAGCGACCTCCTTCACGCGCGCAGAATCCTTATCCTTTTCGATCAAAATATGCGCGACGGAATAACGGGGATCCGCTTTGAAGGTCGAAACTTCCTGATCATAGATACTTTTGATATCTGCTTCAGACACTTCGGCGCTCTCCGCCAGCTGATCGAGATTGATCTGGACGTAGTCCACAATCACCTTTTCCTGTTCCAGAAACTGCGACTGGTTGGACTGATAATATTCTTCGATCTCCGCATCAGTTACGCTCACGCCTTCTGCTTTAGATACAGGTACGTCGATCAGATAAAATGTCCGTTTTTGTTCGGTAATGGCAGCAAGCTGTTGCATCTCTGCATCCGTGAGAAAGCCGGATGCGCTGATACCCGCATTCATATGACCCAATACAAAGTCCTGCTCCGATGCCTCCAAAAAGGTTGCAGGCGTGTAAAGATAAGAAATGCGGTCTTTGAAAAGTCTATAATCGAATTTTCCGTCCACCTGGAATGCTTCAATTTTGGCAATTTGTCGCCACAGCTCATCTCTTGAAGCGCCCATACCACCCTTGATCGCAGCTTGATACAGAGCTTCACGCTGGGTCAATCGCTGCAGTACAGGGCCGGACAGCAGACTGTCATCCAACTGTGGATTATTGGGCTCCAAATTGAAACGCCGCTGCAGGCGATCCTTTTCCAGGGCAAGTTCTCGCTGAAATTGCGTCCGGGGAATACCTTCACCGTTCACAGTCGCCACATCCGAGCCACCGACGGAACCGACGAACAGCTGTTCTACGCCAAACAGTATGAGAGGAATAATAAAAATGGCTAAAACAAATACAGCGACAGTTCCTTTTAAATTGTCACGCACGCTCTGTAGCATCATGCACCTCTAGAACATAAGTCTCATATAAGAAAAAGGCGCATTAGTTGCGCCTTTTCTAGTGTTCATTTCCGGAAACCTGGCCTGTTTCAACTGAACCCGGCCGTGCCGAGGAAATAATCAGCTCAGATTGACGGCGTCTTTCAAGGCTTTGCCGGCCTTGAATGACGGGATCTTGGCGGCAGCGATTTCAATCGGATCCCCAGTTTGAGGGTTGCGGCCGGTACGAGCTGCTCGTTCTTTAACCACAAAGGTGCCAAAACCTACCAAGGCCACCTGATCACTCTTTTTCAAAGCCTGTGTTATGGATTCGGTCACTGCATCCAAAGCACGGCCAGCTGCAGCTTTTGAGATGTCCGCAGAAGCGGCGATGGCATCGATCAGCTCAGATTTGTTCACGTTTAACCCCTCTTATTATTCGAAGATGATTAATTTAAAACACCCAATTCACACTCCCTGAAGTATTTGAAAGGGAGGACGCACCAAGTATTCCAGTATAGTTCGACGGACTGCGATTTATACCAAGTGCAGTTTGGTCGGTCAAGAAGACATGAATTTTTTACCCAGATTTACCCGACCCTGTGCTTTATCTCACAGGGTCGGGTAGTTTATATCGAAAGCACCACGATCTTCACGCCATTATCAGTGCGTGCTAACCCTATTTTCATCCTTTGGGTGATCGAACGCCTTGGCTTCCAGTGCGCGATACTCCTCGTCGGAATATGGCGTCGGCATATGTTGCAACGCTATTCCCAGTACTTCATCAATCCATTTCACAGGCTTGATGTGCAAATCCGCTTTGATGTTGACAGGAATTTCGCGCAAATCCGCTTCATTGTCCTTGGGAATGATCACAGTTTTGATGCCACCTCTGTGCGCTGCCAAAAGTTTTTCCTTAAGCCCACCAATTTTTAACACTTCTCCACGAAGTGTTATCTCACCGGTCATGGCAACATCGGCACGCACTGGAATATTGCAATAAACAGATACCAACGCGGTGCACATGGCAATACCTGCACTGGGACCATCTTTGGGTGTCGCGCCCTCAGGGACGTGAATATGCAAGTCATGCTTTTCACTGAAATCCGGGGCAATGCCTAAAATTTGCGAGCGGGAGCGCACTACGGTTATGGCTGCCTGAATGGACTCCTGCATCACATCCCCAAGAGAACCGGTTTTTACCAGCCTTCCTTTCCCTTTTACGACAGATGCCTCTATGGTCAGCAATTCGCCACCCACCTGCGTCCACGCCAACCCTGTCACTTGGCCGACCTGATTTTTCTCTTCCGCCCGACCAAAATCGGCTTTGCGCACACCCAGATATTCTTCCAGAAGATCTGGAGTAATCACCTCTTGTACAGTTTTGTCATTTTTCACATGGAGCGTAACGACTTTACGGCAAATCTTCGCAATCTCGCGATCCAGTCCGCGAACACCGGCCTCTCGGGTGTAGTAGCGAATGATATCCCTTATGGCTTCATCAGAAATCGAAAGCTCACCCTCTTTCAGCCCATTGTTTTTCATTTGCTTGGGAATCAAATAACGAGACGCTATATTGAGCTTTTCATCCTCGGTATAACCCGGGATGCGAATAACTTCCATACGATCCAACAAAGGGCCAGGAATGTTCATGGTATTGGATGTACATATAAACATGACATCCGACAGATCATAATCCACTTCCAGATAATGATCGTTGAAATGGCTGTTCTGCTCAGGATCCAGAACTTCCAGCAGAGCAGACGCCGGATCACCGCGATGATCCATGCCCATTTTGTCGACTTCGTCCAATAAAAAGAGCGGGTTTTTGACCCCAGCTTTGGACATTTTCTGAATGAGCTTGCCCGGCAGAGAACCTATATAGGTGCGTCGGTGCCCGCGAATTTCCGCTTCGTCACGCACACCACCCAGGGCCATGCGAACAAACTTCCGGTTGGTTGCGCGCGCTATGGATTCACCCAGTGAGGTTTTACCGACCCCCGGAGGACCCACCAAGCACAGGACCGGACCTTTGATTTTCTTAACGCGTTTTTGTACTGCCAGATATTCCAGAATCCGCTCTTTAACTTCTTCCAGACCGTAATGATCGGCTTCCAGAATTTTTTCCGCAGCGGCGAGATCATGGCGAACTTTGCTGCGCTTGTTCCAAGGAACATTGACCATCCAGTCGATATAGGACCGCACAACTGAAGCCTCAGCCGACATGGGTGACATCATTTTCAGCTTGTTCAGCTCCGCGCGCGTTTTCGCTTCGGCTTCCTTGGGCATGCCAGAGGAAGAAATTTTGCGCTCCAATTCCTCTGCTTCAGTGGGTTCATCCCCCAGTTCGCCCAGTTCCCGTTGAATGGCTTTCATTTGCTCATTCAAATAATATTCGCGCTGACTTTTCTCCATTTGCTTTTTAACGCGACCGCGGATGCGTTTCTCCACCTGAAACAGGTCGGCCTCGGCTTCCATCATGCCTACAAGATGCTCAACCCGCTCAGCAACGTCGTAAATCTCCAGTATCTGCTGCTTCTGAGCCAGATCAAGGGACATATGTGCGGCAACGGTATCCGCCAGACGTCCAGGCTCATCGATTCCAGAGATGGAGGTCAATACTTCCGCCGGAACCTTCTTGCTGAGATTGACATACTGTTCGAATCCGGACAGCAAGGTTTTCGTCAGTGCTTCCGATTCACGCGCATTGGGTTCCGGACAGGACACAGCTTTTACGTTGGCCTGAAAATAGTCCTCGCCTTTGATGCTCTTGATTTCAGAACGATGTCTGCCTTCCACCAACACTTTAACGGTGCCGTCGGGGAGTTTGAGAATCTGCAGGATTTGAGAAATGGTGCCAACTTGGTAAAGATCTTCAGCCCCCGGGTCATCTACCGAGGGGGTTTTTTGCGCAACCAGCAGGACCTGCTTGTCCTCTGACATGGCCTTTTCAAGCGCAGCAATTGATTTACTACGGCCGACAAATAATGGGATCACCATATGGGGATAAACAACGACGTCCCGCAACGGCAACAGCGGTAATATCAAAATGTCCGAAGAAGTTTCGTCAGTACCCATGCTTCTACCCTCTTATTTTCAAACCTGCGGCCCAATAGTGTTTCGCATTGATCTTGGGGCGATTAAGTTAATTGCAAGCAACTCTGATTACAAACGGTCAATACCGTAAGATTAAAGTAAAAAAAGGGCCCAACGAGCCCTTTTATCGCGAACACTCACCACTGCCCTCGGGTGATCAGTCATCAGGCATGGCTTTCTGCGTATTCTGCTTCTCATAGACGATCAGCGGAGGAGATTCTCCTCGGATCACTGATGCGTCCACCACGACTTTGGCAACATTGTGCTCTGATGGTAAGCGGAACATGGTATCGAGCAACACGGATTCCATAATTGAACGCAATCCCCGTGCGCCGGTTTTACGCTCCATTGCTTTGGTAGCAACTGCATCCAGCGCATCTTCGCGGAAATCTATATCCACGCCTTCCATTTCGAACAGCTTGCGGTATTGCTTGACCAATGAGTTTTTAGGCTCAGTCAAAATTGCCATCAGAGCAGGTTTATCCAGTTCTTCCAGCGTGGCAATAACGGGCAATCTACCGACAAATTCCGGAATCAGACCGTATTTGATCAAATCCTCCGTCTCCAATCCCTTGAGGGTCTGCCCGACGTTCTTGCTGTTCTTGCTTTTGACTTCAGCGCTGAAACCAATACCGCCCTTTTCTGAGCGATCGCGAATAATTCTATCCAGTCCGGCAAATGCACCGCCGCAAATGAAAAGAATATTGGAGGTGTCAACCTGCAAGAATTCCTGCTGAGGATGCTTGCGTCCACCCTGAGGCGGCACAGAAGCAACGGTACCTTCGATAAGTTTCAACAGAGCCTGCTGCACACCCTCACCAGACACATCGCGGGTAATGGAGGGGTTATCCGACTTGCGGGAAATCTTGTCGATTTCATCGATGTAGACTATCCCCTGCTGGGCCTTTTCCACATCGTAGTCGCATTTCTGCAGGAGCTTCTGAATGATGTTTTCTACGTCCTCTCCCACATAACCAGCCTCGGTCAATGTGGTGGCGTCGGCGATGGTGAAAGGAACATTCAACAGACGGGCAAGGGTTTCCGCCAGCAGGGTCTTACCACTGCCGGTGGGGCCGACAAGCAGAATATTGCTCTTGCCAAGCTCTACATCCTCTTTGCCCTTCTTCTTACCATTGCCAAAGCGCAAGCGCTTGTAATGGTTATAAACCGCTACGGCCAAAACTTTTTTTGCATCAACCTGGCCAATTACATACTCATCCAGGGTGGCGGCGATTTCCTTGGGCGTCGGCAGTTTGTCGCCAGAGCCTTCGTGGGTGTTCTCCTGAATTTCCTCGCGAATGATGTCATTGCAAAGATCGACGCATTCATCGCAAATGAACACCGATGGGCCGGCAATCAGCTTGCGGACCTCATGCTGGCTCTTGCCGCAGAATGAGCAGTACAGGAGCTTGCCGTTGTCGTCATTATCATTGGTGTGGTCGGTCATTAAACCTCTCCGCCAGTGTCACAGGTACCAATTAAACCATAGTTTTGTTCCAAGGATGCAGACAAGCCCCGTTTAGATCAAATTCCTATAGCTCAGCTCGGCGTTATTTGGGTTTTGGTTATCAAACCATAATCTGGTGCCGGAATCACGAGAAAGTTCCACCCCCGGATCCGGCCCACCAATCATGTCTCCGACAGAACCCGCTTAGTGAGGACATCGTCGACCAGGCCGTACTTTTTCGACTCTTCCGCGCTCATGAAGTTATCCCGCTCGGTATCTCGAGCGATTTCCTCCACGCTGCGACCAGTGTGGTATGCCATCAGCTGGTTAAGGCGTTCGCGAATCTTCAGGATCTCCTGGGCGTGGATATGGATGTCACTGGCTTGGCCCTGCGCCCCCCCTGAAGGTTGGTGGATCATGGTTCTGGCATTGGGTAGACAATATCGCTTCCCTTTTGCTCCTGCGGTCAGAAGAAACGCACCCATGCTGCAAGCCTGGCCGATACACATGGTACTGACGTCCGGCTTGATGAATTGCATGGTGTCATAGATGGACATCCCTGCAGTGACGGATCCGCCTGGTGAATTGATGTACAGATGTATGTCTTTGTCCGGATTTTCCGCCTCAAGAAAAAGCAGTTGGGCTACCACCAAGTTAGCCATGTGATCTTCCACCGGTCCCACCAAAAATATGACGCGCTCCTTGAGCAGTCTGGAATAAATGTCGTACGAGCGCTCACCTCGGGCGGTTTGTTCCACCACAATGGGCACCAATGCATTTTGCGGTGCCGAAACCCATGAAGCCGGAGAATCAAATCTGGACATGATTGCTGTTTCCTTAGGGGATGACGAAAGCCTGTTTTTGTATTCCTGCCGTTGCGTGCCGGGAAAACAGTTTTTTGAAAGCTTAACTCCTGCTGGGGAGATACGCCAGTTTGACAAGTCTGACACCGGCATTTCCATGCCGATGTCAGACAAGAAAAGAACAGATTGACTAATTATTCAGCGGATTTGTTTTCTTCGTCCTGCTTCGCCAGCTCCTGGTAGGAAACCGGCTTGTCGATCACTTGAGCTTTGCTCAACAGATAATCAACCACTTGGTCTTCGAGCACAGCGGCCCGCGCACCAGCCATCAACTCTTCGTTGCTGTAGTAGTAGTTGAATACACCGACAGGGTCTTCATATGTAGAGGCTATGCTCTGAACAAGTGCTTTGACGCGCTCTTTATCAACTGTAATGTTCTGACGGGTTACGACTTCCGATACCAGCAAGCCAAGAGCTGTACGGCGCTCTGCCCGCGCTCTGAACAGTTCATCAGGTAACAGCGACCGTACGTCCAGTTTACTGCTCAGCTGCCCGTACTGCTGCACCGCCTGCTGACGCAATGCGTTGATTTCGTTCTGCACGAGTGATTGAGGAATTTCAATCTTATTCGCTTCCAACAGCGCATCCAGCACTTGAGCTTTGATCTTGTGTCGGATCATGCGCTCTTTTTCACGCTCCATGTTCTCTTTGACTTCGCTGCGGAATTTCTCCAATCCACCCTCGGTCACGCCAAAGCCTTTAAAGAAGGCCTCATCTATCTCAGGTAACTTCTGCTCCGAAACGGTGTTCAGCGTGATCTTGAATTCGGCGGTAGCGCCCTTGAGGGATTCCACCTGATAGTTTTCAGGGAAAGTCAAAGAAACAGTCTTTGATTCGCCGGGAGACAGACCGATGATCGCGTCTTCGAAACCGGGGATCATGCTGTTGGAGCCCAGTTGCAGGTTGTAACCTGCGGCGCTGCCGCCATCAAAAGCCTCGCCGTCGCGGGTACCGACAAAGTCGATATTCACCTTGTCGCCAGATTGAGCGGGTCTGGAAACCTGCTCCCAGCTCGACTGGCTTTTGCGCAGGGTCTCGATCATTTCATCGATATCCTGCTCGGAGATTTCTGCGGTGTAGCGGTTGATTGAAACACCGTCTATTTCATTGAGCTCTATGTCAGGAAACACCTCGAAGGTAGCCACATATTCCAGATCCTGGCCTTCGGCAAATTGCTTGGGTTCTATCCTGGGTTGCCCTGCGGGTCGCACAGCCTTTTGGCGCACGGCCTCCTGGAAAGAGCGGTTAATGGTGTCTCCCAGAACCTCCTGACGCACACCCGAACCAAACTTCTGGCGTACAACCTTAAAAGGTACCTTACCCTTGCGGAACCCGTTGATCCGAACAGTCTTGGCGGCCTCTTGCAGGCGCTTGTTGACTTCTTTGTCTATGACATCCGCCGGGACGCCGACGATCAAACGCCGCTCCAGGCCTGACGTTGTCTCGATCGAAACTTGCATTCTCTGCCTCGTTAATTGACTGGGATTGAAAATTGGCGCGAAACGGCCCTGACATATATGGTGCGGTCGGAGAGACTCGAACTCTCACGCCATGGACACTGGAACCTAAATCCAGCGCGTCTACCAATTCCGCCACGACCGCAATTAAAGTAAAACTGGAGCAGCACTCTATAACTTATTGATTTTTAATTAAAAACCCTGGCAAGCACATTGCGGCCCCGCTAAGGGGTGGCAATTTTGCCATAGCCGGCTTCTACAGGGAAGTGCTGGCGAAGCCCAGTCAGAGGAAATCCTCGTGAAGAAGAAGGATTTGTCAGGAATCAGCATCCGGCGCCGGTAGACCCGACAGTCGCCTGACCTGAATGCCGCTCTCTTGCAGCAGGGAGACTATGCCGCTTTGTCCGAGCATATGGCCGATGCCCACCACAAAAAATATCGGCTCATCCCTTTTGAGATATTCGCGTATGCGCTTGGCCATGGCGACATTGCGCTGGGTGAAAATGCGGTCGAACAACTCTTTGGTCTGGGGACTGTGCTGGAAGGGCTCTATGAGAGTGGATTCCAACGCGCTGAGATCCCCCTTTCGCCAAGCCTGAGCCATGACTGTGAGGTAGGATCGGCTCTCACTGAGATCGACCAATGTCTGGCGCAGAAATTCCTGCTGCTCCGTGTTGCTCAATCCACCGAACAGCGCGAGTTGAGACTCTATGGACTCCAATTCATCCACCGGCTTGCCCTGAGCGCGTTTCAGGAAATACCAATCCAGACCGAGTTGTTGCTGCAATTCCGTCTTACGGATCTCCGTCTCCACCAGCATCAAAGAGACATACCAAGGCTGAAAGCGGTCAAAAACCTTGACCGAAAGTCCATTCTTTTCCGCCTGCTTGGCCAGAGCGCTGTAAATCTCTGGAGAAAGCCGGCTCGCGAGGGTCTCCCCTGGGGGCAAGCCACCATATTTGAACACCGCCTGCGTGGCGGCCTGGGGAGAAATCGTGAGAATATTCACTTCCACCACCAAGCGGCCAGAGCTCTCGAAAGCCTCCTCCACGACCTTGGGTAAAGGGTAAAAATCCTCTTGGCCAAAATGCATGGATCCAAATAGATAGATGCGGGCTTTCCCCTGGCGGACCTCCCACAACGCCGGACTGGATGGCTCGGATGCCATGCCCTGAAGGCAGAGAAGAAGTAAGCAGAGGCCGACGGCGATGAAAGAAAAATGGCGCGACATGATTGATGAATACGAAGTCAAAAGGCCGCCCAGGATACTCGAAAGCGGCCCTGTGCCCAATCAGTTCAACCGCTCAAGCACGGTGGTAATCCCCTGCCCCAGTCCTATGCACATGGTCGCCAGACCCAGCGTCGCTTTCTTATCAGCCATGACGGACAACAAGGTTCCGGTGATACGGGTGCCGGAACAGCCAAAGGGATGCCCAAGGGCAATGGCTCCGCCAAACAGGTTGACCTTGTCGTCCATTACACCGAGCAGCTCTAGATCCTTCAAAACCGGCAGTGCTTGAGCCGCAAAGGCTTCATTCAATTCCACGGCTTCTATCTGCTCCATGGTCAGACCGGCGCGCGCCAAGGCCTTGCGCGTAGCCGGCACGGGTCCATAACCCATGATGGATGGATCCACACCGACCACCGCAGTGGAAAGTATACGGGCAACAGGCTCTACCCCCAGCTCTTTGGCACGCTCAGCGGACATCACCAGCATGGCCGATGCGCCATCGGTGATTTGGGATGAAGTGCCGGCGGTGACGGTTCCACCCTTAGGATTGAATACGGGTTTGAGGGTAGCGAGTATTTCGGCCGTTGTGTCAGGGCGAATGGTCTCATCCCGTTCCACAAGAATCGGTGCCCCCTTGTCGTCATGTCCCATCATGGGAATGATTTCTCTTTGAAACTTGCCCGCCTCCGTCGCCGCAGCGGCCCTCTGATGGGAACGGGCGCCAAACTCGTCCATCTGTTGGCGGGTGACCCCATGTAGCAGGGCGAGGTATTCCGCCGTCATACCCATGGAACCTGCGGCTTTGGCAACCGAGAGCCCCAAGAGCGGATTGATGTCTACGGCTGAATTCATGTCCAGATGGCCCATGTGCTCCACCCCGCCCACCACATAAACATCGCCCCAGCCCGCCTGGATATTGGCAGCGGCGGTGTGCAGAGCTGACATGGATGATCCACATAGCCGGTTCACGGTCTGGCCGGGCACTGTGTGGGGAAGATTGGTCCGCAAAATGAGGTTGCGGGCGATATTGAAGCCCTGCTCTTCACGCTGCATTACACAGCCCCAAATCACATCGTCGACCGTGCTGACATCCAGTGCCGGGTTGCGCTCCAACAAACGGTTTACCAGTATTGCGCTCATCTCGTCAGCGCGAGTGAAACGGAAACAGCCATTCTTGGAACGTCCCATAGGTGTCCGGGCGTAATCCACTATGACGGCATCTCGGGGTTTTAAACTCACGTCGGATGTCTCCTGGCTCAGTAGTAGGTTTTGCCATCAGCGGCAAGTTGTTGCATGGCGGCGGTGGGGTGATACAAGGGCCCCAGATCCTCATAGTGCTTGGCTGTCGCAATAAAGTTGCTGATGCCCTGGTCGTCCAGCCAACGGAAAATGCCGCCACGGAAAGGGGGAAATCCCAGGCCGTAGATCAGCGCCATATCGGCTTCCGCCGGTGTGGCCACTATGGCCTCTTCGTAACAGCGCACCAGTTCCATGGCCATGGGAATCATCAGGCGGGAAATGATTTCATCATCGGTGAAGTCCCGCTTCGCGGCCACATGGGGTTGTAGAAGCTGATAAGAGTCCTGGGTGGGAATCTTAGTGGGTTTGCCCTTTTTATCCGGTTCGTAATTGTAGAAGCCCTGATTGTTTTTCTGACCGAGACGACCGGCTTCGAAAAGGATATCCGGTGCGGGTTTGAAGCTTTTCGACATGCGCTCCGGATAACCCTGCGCCATTACACCCTGCGCGTGGACAGCGGTATCCAGGCCTACCACGTCGAGAAGGTAAGCCGGTCCCATAGGCCATCCCCAGCGCTCCATCACCTTGTCGACCTGCTGGAAATCGGCGCCGTCGCGCAGCAGCATGGAAAAGCCGGCGAAATAAGGAAACAGCACCCGGTTGACCAAAAAGCCGGGGCAGTTGCGCACTACTATGGGTTTTTTCCCCAGGGCGTTGGCATAGGCGACGGTGCGCGCCACTGCCAGATCGGAAGTACGGGAGCCGCGGATCACTTCCACCAGGGGCATGGCATGTACAGGATTGAAGAAATGCATGCCGCAAAAGTTTTCCGGGCGTTGCAGATCCTCTGCCAACACATCTATGGAAATGGTGGAGGTATTGGAACACAGGATGGTACCGGAGCTGACCTCATTCTCGACTTCTGCCAGCACCATTTTTTTGATCTTGGGATTCTCCACCACAGCCTCCACCACCAGATCAACCTCACCGAAGCCGTCGTAACTCAGGGAGGGATCTATGCGGGTCAATACAGCTGCCATTTCCGCCACGGTCATTTTGCCGCTGTCGACTCTCTTGGTGAGCAATTTGGAAGCCTCTGCTATTCCCTGGTCCAATCCCTTCTGATTGACGTCCTTCATTCTGATGGGAATTCCCCTGCTGGCAGATTGATAAGCTATGCCGCCGCCCATGATGCCAGCACCCAGGACAGCCGCTCGGCTGACGATCTTGTCAGCCTGCTTTTCCCACTGTTTGGCTTTTTTGCCGATGAACTGGTCGCTGACGAACAGGCCCACGAGATTCTTGGCGGCGGGGGTCTGGGCGAGTTGAACAAAGGAGCGAGTCTCTATCGCCTGGGCTTCTTCGCGACCCAGCTTTGCGCCCTCCTGCATCGCCTTGACCGCAGCCACAGGTGCCGGATAGTTGCGACCCGCCTGCGCGCCTACAAACATCTTGGCACTTTCGAAAGACAGCAATCCCTCCATGTCGTTGTGCCGCAGAGGTGATTTTTTCTGCTGGCGCCGCGCCTCGTAAGGCAATTTCCCGTCGGCTGCACGGCGCAATACCGCCAGCGCGCTGGCAGAGAGATCTTCGGGGCTGACCACACCATCCACTACACCGCACTTAAATGCCTGTGTAGCCTTTTGTTCCGCCCCGCTGGCAATCCATTCGATGGCGGTATCCACACCCGCCAGGCGCGCCAATCTCACTGTGCCCCCCCAGCCGGGAATCAATCCCAGCTTGGTCTCCGGCAGGCCAATTTTGGCGGCGCTGCTCATGACCCGGAAGTCACAAGCCAGACACAGCTCCAGACCGCCACCCAGAGCGTAGCCGTTGATCGCCACCACTGTAGGAAAAGGCAAATCCTCTAAACGATTAAAAGTGCGGTTGTTGGATTGGATGTGACGGGCGATGGCCTCGTCGCCCTGCGCGAAGATCGGGCCGAATTCCATCACATCGGCCCCGACAATAAAAACGTTCTTGGCGCTGCTGATCAGAAGTCCGCGTATGCCTGGGGTTTTCTCCAGCGCATCCACTGCCTGGGCCAGTTCCCCGGACAGCTGCAGGTTGAGCTTGTTGACGGACTCGCCCGGCAAATCGAACTGCAAGTGCGCCAGCCCGTCCTCAATCTTCTCGATTCGTAAAGCGCTGCCAGAAAAAATCATTTCACCCTCGTAGGTCGGTTTGGTTCAGCCAAAGCGCGGAACGACACGGTTATGTCAATTCCGCTATACCAATGGTTTGGTTTTAAGTATGGATCAATACCAAAATGAATGACAGCCGCAATCCCAAGTCACATAAAGGAAAATGGTGCCACTCTCAGGGCTCTTCTGTATCGCTCACAGCCAACATCACCACCACAGGTTGCGCGGTGTCATTGACGAATTGGTGGGGGCGTTTGAGATGAAATTGAAAGCCATCTCCTGGCGCCAGCTGATGACGCGTGCCGTCGAGCCACAGATGCAACTCGCCCTCCACCACCATGCCCGATACCCAATGTCGACGCCCGCTCCAGATTCCCACGCAGGTAGCGCCTGGCGAAAGTGTTTGACAGGCCAACGCAGGGAAAGTCTCAGAGTTGGAGGATGAAAGAATTCTGTACTCGCTTCCGGCCCGCCGCAGATATGTCTGCTCGCCTTTGCGCTGGATGCCGGACGACGGGTCATCTCCTTCAGAGAAAAACTCCGGCAGAGAGACATCCAGGGCAAGCAGAATTTTTTCCAGGGTGGCCACAGAAGGGCTGACGCGTCCTTGTTCGATCATGGAGAGATTGGCATTGGTGATCCCAGCGTGGCGCGCCAGCTCCCTCTGGGACAGGCCCTGCGCTAAACGCAGGGCCAACACTTTTTGCCCCACCCGGAAGGATGGGATCACAGAGGGCTGATGATCTTCCTCGGACATACAGCTGCCATCAGGAAAGCAGGTCGTCGAAACCTTCAACGCCCTGCAGACTGATCGGCTGGGCGAATCCCGGAAGACGTATATGCTCCCTGCTCAGTTCGATCTGAGTCTCATCGATCAGATGAGAACCAAAATCATAGATGGGCGCCAGACGGCCAGCTGCGGCCTCTTCCTGATAAGCCTGGGCAGAGGCCCTTACAGATTCGCGGCGGTCGAGATATTCGCGCCACTGGCTTGCACCATAGCGTCGCCCCAGCAAGCGTTCGGTGACGCCCGGAGCGAAAACCGTGGCGGTGGCGTTATTTCCACCAAAGCCTTTGGAATTGAGAAAAGCCACCTGGCTGCCCTGAATGCCCAACTCCTGATCGTGATTGGTGATCTTCAGCCGCTGGGAATAAACGTCGTCCGCCACCCGGTCGATGGTCTTGATACCGGGGAGGATGCCGTGGGCAAACACCCCAAGGGTCGCAGCCATTTGATCACCACTGGCCGGCCCAAGGGAGTGGCCCACATAGGCCTTGACGGCCGCCACCGGCCAAGATTCCACACCGAAGGCCTGGGCCACTTGGTCGAAGATGCGCGATTCAGTCACGCGATTCTGCGGGGTGCTGGAGCCGTGCGCCTGCACAAAGCTCTGTCGTTGAACCACCTGCTCACCCAGCAGACTGCTGGCCAGGGAGACCGCCTTGGCAAAGGTGATGTAGTTGCCGGGGCCGGGAGCGGAGATCGATTTCTTATAGCCGTCGGCATTGACATAAACCCCAGGCACCGCCGCATAGATATCGGCTCCCAACTCCAGGGCCAGTTCGTCGTCCATCAGCAACACGTACTGCCCGGATTCCGCCAGAGTGAAACCACAATTCTCGCCAAAGGGACGGCTGGCACGCCTGTAATCCACTTGGTGACTGCCTGCCAATTTGCGCAAATCCGCATCCGTCGCCAGGGCCCCCATGGCAGCATACCCATCGATCACTTCCGGCAGGATCGGTGCCTCGGCGCTGCCCACCAATACCACCCGTCGGCGACCGGATTTGATGTCCTCAACTCCGGCACGCAGGTTATACAGGAAGGTGGCACACGCGCCGGTCACGCCCCCTGTGACGCCCACGCTGCCCAGTACATAGGCGTTGACGAAATCCGCAGGCATGGTGTTCAACCCCAGAGCGAGCTGCTTGGAGGTCACCCGGTCACCCAAGGAACGAGCCTGGAGCATGCCGCCAAAGCCGGTTCGGTCCAGCTGGCTCATGACACTGCTGCTGTAAACCCCGATCTCGTCAGGCCGCACGGCTGTCACCACTTTGGACCAAGCCACACCCAGCGAGTGAACGGCATCGGAGGCCGCCAGTATGCTGAGCTGCAGCCCTCGGGGATGGTGGGTCGACTTATATAAAGCTGCGGGATCGAAGCCCGTTGGCAATTGTCCGGCCGCCTGTACCGGCATTTCCTGAGTGGCAGGGAAAACTGCCGCTTGTGGCTGAGCCACTTCCAGGTTGTAGGAGCCGGAGATGTCTTCCACCAGCCTCCACCCCTCAGGCAGAGGGTGCGGCAAATCCCGATGAGACAGAGTCATGCGGACCGGCTGCTGTTCGCTACCCGCCAAGCGGCACAACTTGCCGGTTGGTACCCGACCCACATCGAAATAGGAAGGTTCTATGCGGCGCACCAGAGTTCCCTGGAGCACGAAATCCCGCAGGGCGTCCCCCGACAGCCTGGTGGCAGCGTCCCCCATCAAACTGGCCAAAGCATTGACCAGCGCGCGCTGCTGCTGCTGTGGAAGACTCTCATAGATCAAACGTTGATAAGCCACATGGCCGGAACTGCGACCGGCGGCGTTATAGCCACCAAATCCGACGATCAAAGGCAGACGAGTCATATTTACCACTCTCAAAATACGCCCTGAAAACGACTTTTTGAACATATTCACCAAGAGCGCAGTTTAGGCTTGTAGATTGTGGCACACATGGGGATACTGGACAGAAAACACTGGCAAATTGGCCAATTTGAGAGAAGTCATCCATGACGGCAATCACGTTCTTTTTATGTGAGCAAATGTTGGCCACCAGCGTGGCCCTGCCCATGGAGCAGTTTCGTGCTGCGGAGGGCCTGCAACTGGCTTCACGCCGCCGCAATCTGGAGCCGCTCGACTTCAAATTGGCCTCTTTGGACGGCAAGCCCGTCAAGACCCACACGGGCATGGTGCTACAACCGGATTGCGCCGTCATGGATCTGGAGGTATCCGATATCACCTATCTGCCGGCCCTTTGGCGCAACCCGAAGGCGGTCATCAATCGGAATCTGCCCCTGCTGCAATGGCTGGTAAAGCAGAAGCAGTTGGGCGGCACCATCGCAGGCGTGGGCACAGGTTGCTGCTTCATGGCGGAAGCCGGCCTGCTGGACTTTCGCCCTGCCACCACCCATTGGTACTACTTTGAAAAATTCGCCCAGGCCTATCCGCGGGTGATACTCAAGCGCGACTACTTCATCACGCGCTCCGACAATCTGTTTTGCGCCGCCAGCGTCAATTCATTGGCCGACCTGACCGTGTTTTTTATTCAGGAAAGATTTGGGGAACAGATCGCGCGCCATGTGGAGCGACATTTTTTTCACGAGGTGCGCAAGGCCTATCCACTGATCCAGGCCATGCAGGGAGAAATGCAGTTTCACACGGATGAGCAGATCGCACAGGCGCAATCCTGGATGCAGCAGAATGCCCACACCGATATACAAATCAAGGATCTCGCAGATTCACTCAAGATGAGTCTGCGCAACTTCAACCGCCGCTTCAAGAGTGCAACCCATCTCACGCCTCTGCAATATCTGCAAAACGTACGTATGCGCACCGCGGGAGAGTTGCTTCACACCAGCAACTTGAGCATTGCGGAAATCGCATATAAATCCGGATATCAGGATCTGTCTCATTTCACCGGATTGTTCAAAAAATATTTTGGCACTACACCGAGTCAATACAGAACTACGGTTCGTGCCAAATTGTTTTCAGCAAATTTTTGAGCGCGGAATAAAGGTAATTCAGCGCTCTTTCGATATTCAGCCCTAAGCGGCCTGAGAGGCTTCCTGTGCTGAACTAGACTCACCGCTCTGCGGTTGCGTTTCAGAATGCGACTGAATAGCGATTTTCCGGGGCTTGGCAGCCGCAGGAATCTCTCGCACCAGCTCTATATGCAACAGGCCGTTTTCCATGCTGGCTCCTGTCACAAGCACATTGTCAGCCAACTGGAATTTACGAGTGAAATTGCGCGCTGCTATGCCGCGGTAGAGAAATTGTCGCTGCGCATTACTTTCCTGTTTTTTGCCGCTGACTTTCAGCACGCCCAGCTCCACCTCGATTTCCACTTCGGCTTTATCAAAACCAGCAATTGCCATGCTGATGCGATATTGATTATCGCCTGTGGCTTCTATGTTGTAGGGGGGATATGCGGATTGACCGTCTTCAACACGACTGACCGCATCCAGAATGTGCGCCAATCGATCAAAACCGACAGCCGATTTATACAAGGGAGAAAAATCAAACGTTCTCATGGGTTATCCTCAATATGAGCAATAATTTAAATATCCGTCTAACGACCGGATGACGATTGAGTTTTCTCGAGAATTTAACTCGAAGCATGAGATATGGCCTTCAATGTCGGGTTTCAACCATGCGGTTAAAAAATTCCGCTATACGGCAACATCGGATGATGGGCCAAACGATCAGGACACACCTCTTTCACGCCTCTTATGAAGCCCCTGGGAGCGGCGGCGGCCGATACCCGGGACAGAGCTAAAATCAGTGTCAAAACAAAGGATTGGCAATCTCTCTCACCCTGGCGACAAACCAGTCGCGCCATCCCCCTGAGCTTTACGCTACCCACCATCCCCTGGTTCTGGAAAAGTCGGGTCAAATCTGCGATAGTTCGCGCCTTTGCGACGGGGGGGAGCCCAGGCAACTTTCCGTCTCAATTCCGTGGCAACCTGCCATCTTTCCTTCGACCTCTTATTGGAGAGATTCCGACATTGAACAAAATGGTGCATCACGCTTGGACAGCCAGTCACTCGGCTGAACTCTATGGCATCAATGACTGGGGCGCGGGCTACTTCAGCGTCTCCGAGAAGGGTGAAATTCTAGTGACGGCCCAGGGCGAGTCCGGCCCCTTGCGCATCTCGATGCTGGATCTGGTCAAGGACATCAAGGAAAGAGGTATGGATATGCCTGTGCTGGTTCGGTTCGAGAACCTGTTGGCACAGCAAATCGAGCGCCTGAACAATGCCTTTAATAATGCCATTATACAAAGTGGTTATAAGGGCAAGTATCGCGGAGTATTCCCTGTCAAGGTCAACCAGCAGTGTCATGTGATAGAGGAAATCGCTCAGGTCGGCGCCAAGTTCGGTCACGGCCTGGAAGCCGGATCCAAACCTGAGCTGATCATTGCCCTGGCCAATCTGGAATCACCGGAAGCTTGTATCGTCTGCAATGGTTATAAGGACGAAGAGTTTATCGACCTGGGATTGCAGGCGTGCAAGATGGGTTACAAGGTGTTTTTCGTGGTGGAAACCCCCACTGAGACGCCAATCATCCTGGCGCGCAGCCGCGCCCTGGGCATCAAGCCCCTAATCGGCGTGCGCGTCAAACTTGCGTCCATGGTGGGCGGCCACTGGAATGCCACCAGCGGCGACCGCAGCATTTTCGGGCTCACCATAGCCCAGACCATCAACCTGGTGGATACGCTCAAGGCCGAAGGCATGCTGGATTGCCTGCGCCTGCTGCACTACCACCTGGGCTCCCAAATACCCAATATTCGCGATATACGCTCCGGCGTATTGGAAGCCTCCCAGGTCTATATGGATCTGGTGCGCGAAGGTGCTCCCATGGGCTTTCTGGATCTGGGCGGCGGTCTGGCGGTGGACTACGACGGCTCCAAAACCAACTATGTGCACTCGCGCAACTACACACTCGATGAGTATTGTGCGGACATAGTGGACGTGATCATGACCACGCTGGATCCCAACGGCATAGCTCACCCCACCATCATCACTGAATCAGGCCGCGCCACAGTGGCCTACTCCTCGGTGTTGGTGTTCAACGTTCTGGACGTGGCCACATTCGAGCCCGGCCCCCTGCCGGAAGTGCTCAGCGAAGACGAGCACCCGATGATCCACAACCTCAAGGATCTGATCAATTCGGTCAATGTGCGCAACCTGCAGGAGTGTTACAACGACGCCCTGTTTTACCGCGACGAGATCCGCGAGCTGTTCAAGCGCGGCCATGTCAATCTGCGCTCACGCTCTCTTTCGGAAAACTACTTTCTGAAAGTGATGCAACGCATCATGAGATTGGCGGAGGATGCACCAAAGGAATTTGCTGAGCTGCCAAAACTGCGGGAACAGCTTTCCGACATCTATTACTGCAACTTCAGTCTGTTCCAGTCGCTGCCGGATATTTGGGCGATCGATCAGATTTTCCCGATCGCGCCGATTCACCGCCTGGAAGAGCGCCCCACACGCCAGGCGATCATCGCCGATATCACCTGTGACTGCGACGGCAAGATCGACCGCTTTGCCGACATGCACAACACCCGCCGCACCCTGCCGCTGCACGCGGTCAGGGACAACGAGGAATACTACATAGGTACATTCCTGGTGGGCGCCTACCAGGAAACCCTCGGCGATCTTCACAATCTCTTTGGTGACACCAATGTGGTGAGCGTGCGCATAGCGGAGGACGGTCATTACGAATTCGTCCACGAAATCGAAGGTGACAGTATTTCCGACGTTTTGAGCTATGTGGAATACAACCCGCAGGTGATGCAGGATCGTTTCCGCCGCATTGCCGAGCAGGCGGTGCGCGAGGGCAAGATCAGCGCATCGGAACGTCTGGATATCATGAAAGCCTTCTCAGCCAGCATGCGTGGCTACACCTACTACGAAAAATAGCCATGACCATGGCGCCTCTTGCTGAATGAAAGACGCCGCAACCAATTAACTGCCGACGATCCGCGAGTTCTACTCGCGGTTTTCCCATTTAGGAGACGAATATGAGCAAAGTTCTGATTATTGGCGCTGGCGGTGTGGGTGGCGTGGTCACCCATAAATGCGCACAGCTGCCGGATGTTTTCCCAGAAATCATCCTGGCGAGCCGCAACGAGGAAAAGTGCAAGAAGATTGCCGCACAGTTGTCACGCCCGATTCGCACAGCCCAGGTTGACGCAGACAACGTGGAACAGTTGACCGAGCTGTTGAAAAAAGAAAAGCCCAGCCTCGTTATCAACGTTGCTCTTCCCTATCAGGACCTCCACATCATGGACGCGTGCTTGAACGCAGGGGTGCATTACCTGGATACCGCCAACTACGAACCACCAGAAGTAGCCAAGTTCGAGTACAAATGGCAGTGGGCGTACCAAGATAAATTCCAGAAAGCAGGCCTGATGGCTCTGCTGGGCAGCGGCTTCGACCCGGGCGTTACCAACGTTTATACCGCCTACATCAAGAAGCACTGTCTCGATGAAATCCACGAGCTGGACATCATCGACGCCAACGCCGGCAACCACGGCCAACCCTTTGCCACCAACTTCAACCCGGAGATCAATATCCGCGAAGTGACGGCGAAAGGCCGCTACTGGCAGAACGGCGAGTGGGTGGAAACCGATCCGCTGTCGGTTAAAGACTCTTTCGACTTCCCGGAAGGCATTGGCCCTATGGACATCTACTTGATGTACCACGAGGAGCTGGAGTCCATCGTCAAGCACTTCCCGGAAATCAAACGCGCGCGTTTCTGGATGACCTTCTCCCAGAACTACCTCAAGCACCTGGAAGTCCTGCAGAACGTCGGCATGACCAGCATCGAGCCTGTGTTGTACAACGGCGTGGAAGTGATACCTCTGCAATTCCTGAAGTCCGTATTGCCTGATCCCTCAAGCCTCGGCCCTCTGACCAAAGGCCGCACCTGTATTGGCTGTGTTGCCAAAGGCATCAAGGACGGCAAAGAGAAGATCGTCTACATCTACAACATTTGCGACCACGAAGAGTGCTACCGCGAAGTGCAGTCGCAAGCGATCTCCTACACCACCGGTGTTCCTGCCATGATCGGCGCCAAGATGATGCTGGAAAACAAGTGGATGAAACCCGGCGTATGGAATATGGAACAGTTCGATCCAGATCCGTTTATGGAAGACCTCAACAAGTACGGTCTGCCATGGACTCTGGTGGAAAAGAGCGATACCGGCCTCTCTGTATAATCCCATCCCGCGCGGCCTCATGAGAGGCCGCTTGTTTTTCTGACTGATTCGAGCGATTTAGTACATGTCCCATTCCATGGAGAACTTCGACCTCTCCCGCGTACCCAGCCCATGTTATGTGGTTGATGCTGCGGCCATTGAGCGCAACCTGCAGATACTGGGGCGGGTTCAAGAGGAAAGCGGCGCGAAAATTCTGTTGGCGCTCAAGGCGTTTTCAATGTTCGAAGTGGCGCCCCTGGTGATGCGCTATCTGAAAGGCACCTGCGCCAGCGGTTTGTTTGAAGCGCGCCTTGGCCGGGAAAAGTTTGGAGGAGAAGTCCACACCTACGCGGCCGCCTATCGCCCGCAGGATATGGACGCCATTCTCAATGTTTCGGATCACGTGGTATTCAACTCGTTCGGCCAGTGGAATCGCTTCAAAGAGCAGGCTTTGGCAGCACAGAAAAAGCGTCCGCAATTGGAATTCGGCCTGCGCATCAACCCGGAACATTCGGAAGGCGCCACCCCTATGTACGATCCTTGCGCACCCTGCTCGCGCATGGGCATCCCGATCGCCAAGTTCGAAGGTGAGGATCTGACCGGTCTTACCGGCCTGCACTTCCACACCTTGTGTGAGCAGGATTTCGAGCCACTGCGCCGCACGCTGGACGTGATCGAAACGAAGTTTGCCGACTATCTGCCTAAGATGAAGTGGATCAACTTTGGTGGCGGGCACCACATCACACGTGATGATTACCAGGTCGACGCCCTTATAGCGCGTCTCAAAGCCTTCCAGGAAAAGTATCAGGTGCAGGTGTATCTGGAACCGGGAGAGGCAATCGCCCTGAATGCAGGCATTTTTGTCGCCGAAGTTCTGGATACCAATTGGAACGGTATGGATCTGGCGATTCTGGACGCTTCCGCTACTTGCCATATGCCGGATGTATTGGAAATGCCCTATCGTCCCCGCATTACGGGGTCAGGCCAACCCGGCGAATTTCCCTATACCTACCGTCTCGGTGGACCGAGCTGTTTGTCTGGCGATGTGATCGGCGATTACAGCTTCCAACAGCCATTGCAGATTGGCCAGCGCGTGATGTTCGAGGACATGGCGATCTATACCATGGTCAAGAACACCACCTTCAACGGTATCCCTCTGCCAGCCATCGCGCTCTATGACAGTAGAACTGATGAGCTTCACGTGGTGAAGGAATTTGGCTACAAGGACTTTCTCGAACGCTTGTCGTGACACCGTCATGAGTACCTGCCTGCGCCGTCTAGGCCTCGCCGGATTGATGGTGGGGTTGTTAGGGTTGGCAGGCTGCGCATTTCAACCGCAAGCGGCGATCCGCGCTCTTTGCGAAAACTGCCGCTCTCAGAGCCTGCAAGCCGGTGAATTCGAACTGGAAGCCTACTGGCGCAATATCCAGCACACGTCCCCCGCCCTTATCCACGTGTATCTCGAAGGCGACGGCCGGCCCTGGATCAAGGGGCGATCGCCGGCCACCAATCCCAGTTCTCAACAATTGACCGCACTGCGGCTAATGATGCTGGATCCCAATCCCAGCTTGTATCTCAATCGGCCCTGCTACGGCCTCCATACCCTGCCTGCCAACTGCCATCCACAGTTCTGGACCAGCGGACGCTATTCACCTCTGGTGGTGGAAACATTGCAGAAGGCGCTGGATAAATTGGGGGAGGAGAACCCCGGAGTGCGCTGGCTGCTGATAGGTCACAGCGGTGGAGGCACACTCGCCATGCTCATAGCTCAAGGGCGGGAAGACGTGGCGGGGATCATTACTTTGGCAGCCAATTTGGACACGGATGCCTGGACCCGGCATTTCGGTTATCTGCCGTTGGAACAATCGCTGAATCCTGCTCTTATGCCACCGCTTCCGATGGAAATTCCCCGCTGGCACTTTGCGGCGGAAAGGGATACTCAGGTGCCTGCGTCATTGATCGCCAAAGCCGCAGAGGTAGATGAAAATGCGCGGTTTATTCTGTTGCCGGGAGATCACAATTGCTGCTGGCAGGAACATTGGCCGCGCATTCCCGGAGAAATGGCGGCGCAGTTAATCCGCAGTAGCGTCCGATAAGCGTATAGGGATAACCGTATCTGACGATTTCCTGCGATTTTGCGCAATGCATATCACTACCAGGCCTGAGAGGTTTTTCCATTCGATAAACTCAGCCACGACTGTCACTGGCACAAACCAGAGCAATCGTTAGGATTTTTCCGTGCCTCCGCTATCTCTTGCGCTTGCTCTATCATCGAATCGATAAACTCAAGCTCTTCGTCTGGTTGAGCTGTGGCAGAACCTTGCACAAACGGCTTATAGGTAATTTAGCCAAGCGCCGCGCCCGGATCTCCTGCAGCATGGCCAAAGGCTCTCCATAACCCATGCGGCTAATCACCACGATGCTCCTTCTGGCCAGCATTGTTGCCGTATCGCGATCAATCCCTACACTCTCCAAATTTTTCATCCATTGCTCAGGGTCGGCATGAGCGATCAGGTAGTCGTTTAGCCATGGCATAGGCTGATCTTTTAGGGCAAGCGTCAACCCCAACAAACCATACTCCCGTAGCCTGATATATTCACCTTGTGAACTGCCGTTGTTCAAAGGGGTGGTTGATGAGAGATAGTCAGCGAGCCTCCTGGCGGCCGATTCGTTCGCCACCGCTCCAATGGTCCATAGAATATTGTCTCTATAAGCAGAAAAATGAGGATTTTCCAATAACGCAAATAACTGATCAGTATTGGCACCACGGTATCCTTTCACGCGCTCGTAGTCATTACGACCGCTAAGCGCTAAGCGCTATGCGCTCCAGCTCACCAAGGCCTAAATCGTTTTTGAGCTGGTCGAGCACTTTCTGGCGTTCATAGGCTTTATTCCGGATCCCTGCGGCTTCGGCGGCTTTCTCCGCGCTACGGAGGTTATCAAACCCCTCCCGTGTTTCGCCGACTTGCACCCAATAAATACCATTCTCCACCGTGATCGGGGCCCGATCCGCACCCAATATTACAGGCTCAGAATCAGCTGACTCCGGAATTTCCACATCAGCCCAGACAACCTGCCCCAATACCAATGTAGTCAGTAGTAGTTTTTTCATTTTTAGAATTCACCCAATGCTCCCGTCAAAAACTACTACACACTCAAACAGCCTTCTGTTAAATCACATCCGAAGCTGCCTGCATCAACTCAAATTCGCCGGCCGGGTTCGTTCACTTAACCGGTACAAAGTAGAAGGTGCCGCCCTCATGCCCGGCTTCGCGCACGGGTTTCATTTCGGGAATCTGGTCCTCTTCTGCATACTGGCTGCGTTTGCGCACATTGACCGACAACTGGGCAAAGAGCGCACTGTCGCGCAGGGCCTCCTGATTCTGCTCCAGAGATTCGATCAAAGCCCCGGCAAATATCGAGTGGGTCTTGTTGGAGCCATCCAGTACGGGTTTGACGCCGCCTGATGAGATCACCACGCGTGCGCGCCGTGAAAGACCGGCCTGTATGGCTTTCTCCGATTGGGCACCGCTGACGCCGAACAAGAAGGGACTTTTTTCCGATCCCAGATAACCGGCATAGCAGGAATCAGAAATCACCAGCACGGATCTGGCCCTTAAACGGTCCAGGTGATCGCTGATCACGGAATTATTGATCCAGTTACTGATATTGTCTTTGCCAGCATCCACCGGTAGCCAGTAACCGCGCTCGGTGCGGCTCTGCTCGCTGTGGGAAATATTGCCGTGTCCGGCGTAGTAGATGAGCAGATTGTCGTTTTCACCGATCTGCTCGTAAAAATCATTGATGGTATTGAGAATGTTTTTCTCGGTGGCATTGGGAATGAACAATGTGCTGAAGCCATACTTTTCTTCCAGCACCTGCTGCAGACGCTTGCCATCCTGAATGGGTGAACGCAGGCTGTCGAGAAAAACGTAATCCTGGTTGCCGATGATCAGCGCGAAATAGCGGCCGAAATTGATATCTTTCAGCACCCGGTTTTCCACTTGGCCCAGCACCTGGGGTGCGAGGAAATTGCCGCTGCTGAATTTGCGATAGGCCACTTCCATGGAGCCCAACTGGCCCTCCAGCGCCTTGCGCTCATTCAGAGCTTTTTCATACAGCTCGTTGAGTGCGGCAATTTCCTGTCGGGCCATGGCCAGTTCCTGCGCATCTGCGCCTGCGCCACTTCCCTGGGCGAGCCGGCTCTGCTTATCCACCTCCGCCTGCAAACCGGCAATCTGCTTCTGCAGAAAATCCGTTTGAACCTTGGCACTTGCTAGTTGTGCGTTGAGTTTTTCCCGCGTGGCTGCGATTTCTTTTTGCGCTTCACTATTGAGGATCAGCTCATCGTCGCCAATACCCGAGGCCTTGCGGTACCAGTTGAGCGCGGCGGTGATGTCCTTTTCCACACCCTGACCTTTTTCATACATATAACCCAGGTTGATCTGCGCCCGTGCGTAACCCTGGTCCGCCGCGCGGCGATACCAAGCAACCGCTGAGACGTAATCCGGCTCCTGCCCCAGCCCTTTCTCAAATATTTCACCCACGTAATTCTGTGCTTCCGGATCACCCTGCTCCGCCTGGGGCAACCAGACCTTCAGCGCCGAACGGTAATCCGCCCGATCGTATTCCACATACTCACCGCCGCGAATGCGGCAATCCGCAGTGGTGGTGCGCACGGCGCGGCGCGGGCTCAGATAGGACATACTGCCCAAACGTCGCACCTGACCGGGAAGCAGACAGTCCACTATGTACAGATCATCCAAAGATTCGTAACCCTCCTGGGCCTTTCCCTGAGCACCGGATTTGGTGGAGGTAGTGGCATTGCAGCCCGCCAGGGCCGCCACGGTCAGAGCCAGCAACCCCATAGGCTTGATGGTCTGTACTATTTTTCGAATTCTCATAATTCATACTCCTTTAATCGTGTTCAGGGTTCCGATTGGAATTTTTTCAGACGCTTTTCGATGTCGTTAAGCGCTCGCTCGATCTTGCGCTCATTGCCGGCAATGTCATCCTTGGACAGAAATTCCAGAGCGACAAACAATTCGCGCAATTGGTATTCATCTATGTCTTTGGCGTGGGACCGCTCGATCAACTGATCGCTGACCTTGTTCATGCGATCGATCAATATGGCGTGCACCTTCTTGCGTTCGGGAACATCATTAGCGGTCAAGTCATTCGCCAGTTCCCACGCCTGGGAAAACAGGCGGTGCGCCATGTCTATATCCTGCGTCTGCAGGAATTGGTCGCCCTCAATTATGGTCTCGGCAACGGGCGTCAGTTCCACTTTCAGACTGGAGACACTGGGCACCACCTGTTCCAGCGCCTGATTGGTAGCAAAAATGGCGGCACCGGTGATGATGGCCGTCAGGGTCAACAGTGCCAGATCTTTTTTCAGATTGCGCTTCTTGATGGCATCGATGAATTCGCCGGCGTCTTTGAAACGCTTGGCGCGGTCGAATTCCAGTCCGCGCTGCAGGGCGCGCATATGACGGCGCGGAACGCCGTTGATGACTTCCAGTTTGGCGCCCGCAGCTTTGGCCACATCCGCCGGCATGGGCAGACCATCTTTGCCTATGAACGGGTGTCTGCCGCGGATAATTTCGTAGGCCATACACGCGAGAGAATAGACATCATCCACCGGCAGGGCCGCCTTTCCCTCCAGCATATCGAGGCTGGCGTAAGCCGGTGTCAGTGCGCCTTCTGTCAGATCATCGGCCAGACTGCGTTTTTCCTGGGTGGCCTCGGTAAAGGCTTTGGCGATACCGAAGTCGAGAATTTTCACCGCGCCGTTTTCGGCGAGGAAAATGTTGGCGGGTTTGATGTCCGCGTGAGCAAATCCCTGTTGATGCGCATAAGCCAAGCCGCGGGCCACCCGCTCGATCACATACATGGCTTTTTCATGGGGCATGCGCGTGACTCTGCGCAGATGGTCCTTGAGGGACTCACCCTTGATGTATTCCATGGTGATAAATGCGGTGTCGCCGTCGCGGTCGAAGTCGTACACGGTGACTATATTGGGATGCGACAGGGTCTGCGCCTTTTTCGCTTCCCGCTGCAAAGACTGCAGTGCCCCGGGCAGACGTCGGCACTCGTCGTTGAGGACCTTGATGGCGATGTGGGGATTGCTGTCCTCCATCTCCTCGCGCAACAGGTCCGTGGCGAGATACACATTACCCATGCCGCCGGAACCCAGGGTTTCCAGGAGTACAAAGCGCTCTTTCAATATGCGTTTTCCCCGGTATTTTTCCGGAAGGCGCTGCTCCAGGGGAATTTTGTTGAGCGGATGGTTCAGGTCTGCGTTTACCAACGTGGTCTTGGCGGACTCGGGCCGTCTGTCCACGGGGCGTGTCCGGGTGTCGGCTTTGACGCGGGTGGCCGCATTTTCCTCGAGTATGTGACGCTCGGTGTTATCGCCGGGATTGTCCCGGGCTATGGTGGGAGGCGAAGCGCGCTTGGCGGTCTGGCCGGCGAGGCGTGTCGCGGCAGCCTGGGTGGGATCCTCCTTGTTCTCCGGCGCAATCTTCTGGGTTTGGTTATCTTTATCCATGCTTTATGCTCTTCATCCGCAGGTGACACTGCCCCCCATCTGCAATGATGGCGGCGCCCGGCCATAGTATCCGCCCGGGCGCGGCCCTGACAATTCCGCTAGTCGCGACCCACCGACAGCTCGGCGGCACTCACCAGTGATCGCAATGTGTTGGAGCGGAACTCCCTCTGATACAGAACCACCACCACAATGGATACCGCCAGCAGGAACAGCCACACACTGAAAATCCAGGCGAGCACCGACAGAGAGAAATAATAGGCGCGCAATCCATAGTTGTAGCTCAATCCCGCTTGGTCGATCACATTGGAGGCATATTGGGCGTAAGCCTCCGCCCGCGGGTCATCGCGCTTGCACAGGGGCGCCCCACCGAACAGGATGGCGCAAAAGCCATACTGGCGCATGGCCCAGGTAAAGGAAAAAAATGAATAAATAAACACCAGCAATAGCAACATAATCTTGAACTGCAGATGCAATGGCGTTTGCATGATGTTGGAAAATGGCACTGTCAGCAGGGTGGCGTGGACTGTCTCTATGGAGGCCAGAGTGGTGACCAGACCGGCGATGATCAGCATGGCGGTGGAGGCAAGAAAGCTCGCATTGCGCTCCAGACTGGCGAGCAGGGAGGCATCGCCGACGCGGTTCTCCCGAAACAGCATGGACAACATCCATTGGGCGCGGTACACGTGCAGAATGGACGATAGCGAAAATGTGCTGCGCGCCCGCTTGCGGGAAAACACCGTATAGCCGCACCAACATCCCAGAAACCAGAAGGTCGCCAGTACATCCATACCAAAAAGATTGATCCACTCTGCCAGACTCACCTGCTCACACCTTTCAACGTTATCGACTTCTTATGGATATTACCCGCGGAATGCCGCCCGCAGGCAGCCGCGTTTCCGCAGAGTAAGCGCGCATTCTATTACCGCTTGCTATGAAGGTTGAATTTAAAAGTCCAGCGGCGGCACAATGCCTCGACTAATTTTAGTGTGTATACCTAAATCGGCTTCCCACACCCGGTCGATCCACAGGCCCCGATACATCCAGAGGCATTGTATGCAAGAGCAGCAGTCCGGCCATCCGGCATTCCAGTTTCTCCGTCGCCAGTCCATCCCCTCCCTCAATCTCACCGTCGAGGAGTACGAACACAAAGCTACAGGTGCCCGCCACATACATCTCAACGCCGACAATGAAGAGAATGTGTTTCTGGTGGCCTTGCGCACTGTACCTCAGGATTCCACAGGTGTGGCCCATATACTGGAACACACCGCCCTGTGCGGCAGTGAACGTTTTCCGGTTCGCGATCCGTTTTTCATGATGACACGGCGTTCACTCAACACCTTTATGAACGCCTTCACCAGCTCCGACTGGACCGCCTACCCCTTCGCCAGTGTGAACCGCAAGGACTTCGGCAATTTGCTGGAGGTGTATCTGGACGCGGTATTTTTCTCTCGTCTCGATCCTCTGGATTTTGCCCAGGAGGGCCATCGCCTGGAGTTTGCGGAGCCCGACAATCCCCATTCCGAGTTGCAATACAAGGGCGTGGTCTACAACGAAATGAAGGGGGCCATGAGCTCCATCAACTCTATTCTCTGGCATACGCTCAGCAAATATCTGCATCCGGCCACCACATATCACTTCAACAGCGGTGGCGAACCGGATTGCATTCCCAATCTGACCTACGAACAGCTGGTGCACTTCTACAAAACCCACTACCACCCCAGTAATGCCGTATTCATGACCTACGGTGATATACCGGCTGCGGAACACCAGGCCAAGTTCGAAGAGCTGGCGCTCAAGCGCTTCCAGCGACTGGACAAGCAGATATCTGTTCCGGACGAGCAGCGCTACTACGCGCCCATAGCCGTAGAGGAACACTACCCGCTCTCCGCAGACGAAGACAACGGGCGCAAGACCCATGTGGTCCTGGCCTGGCTGTTGGGCCACAGCGCCAATCTGGAGGAGGCTTTCACCGCGAATCTGCTGTCCAGTGTGCTGCTGGACAACAGCGCCTGCCCGTTGATGGAGGCCCTGGAAACCACCGACTTGGGCAACGCGCCCTCTCCCCTGTGCGGCCTGGATGACTCCCAGAAAGAGCTGGCTTTTGTCTGCGGCCTGGAAGGTTGCACCCATCAGGATGTGGAAGCCGTACAACAGTTGATCCTGGACACCCTCACCCGGGTGGCCGAGACCGGCATTCCCCAGGAGGACGTGGAAGCGGCCCTGCATCAATTGGAGTTACACCAGAGGGAAATCGGCGGAGACAGTTACCCCTATGGTCTGCAACTGATCATGAATGCCCTGACCGCCGCCACTCATCGGGGCGATCCCGTGGCCATGCTGAATGTGGACACAGCCCTGAACCGCCTGAGGGAAGCCATCCAGGATCCGGATTTCATAAAACGGCAAGTGCGCAAACTGCTGCTGGACAACCCCCACAGGGTGCGGCTGGCCCTGGTGCCGGACGCCCAATTGGCGGAGCGGCGCGATCAGGCGGAAAAAGACCGGTTGGCCAAAATCCAGGCGGAACTGAGCGACAGCGACAAGGCCGCCATAGTGGAGCGAGCCACCGCGCTGCTGCAGCGCCAGGCCCATCAGGACGACGCCTCCATACTGCCCAAGGTCACTCTGGCGGATGTGCCCGCCCAGGAGCCCCACCTGGAGGGCGATCATCATCTGCTGCCCCAGAGCGGGCATCCTCTGGCCACCTAT
>Ga0065721_10049218_pt1 | contig 41359 bp, 39 predicted proteins | sample Mesricmetagenome_FD_59108 | JGI IMG/M metagenome (GOLD analysis project Ga0065721, IMG submission 59108) | Mesophilic microbial community from rice straw/compost enrichment Sample: eDNA_1 v2 (version 2) | ecosystem: Engineered > Solid waste > Grass > Composting > Bioreactor | place: USA: Davis... | reverse complement strand
CGACACAATAAATTGATAGTTATCATTTAATTAACTTTTTTTCCATATTTTCGTCATCCAACTTTTAACCAATCTATTCAATGAAAGAAGTTCTACTCATTGTAATAGCATACTTGATCGGCTCTATCCCCACAGCTCTTTGGGTTAGCAGGGCGTTTTTTGGAATCGATATCCGTGAATATGGCAGTGGAAATGCCGGTGCTACCAACACTTTCCGCGTTTTAGGCTCCCGCTGGGGCACGTTTGTCATGATCATCGATGTGCTAAAAGGCGTTGCAGCTACCAGCCTTTATATTTTATTGCCCTATTATCTGACCAGTGAGTGGGACCGTACCAATTTCATGGTAGGCCTGGGTCTGGCGGCCGTATTAGGCCATATTTTCCCTATCTGGGCCGATTTCCGGGGCGGGAAGGGGGTAGCCACCCTCTTTGGAATGGTGCTGGCTATTCAGCCTATAGTGGCCGTATGCTGCGTAGGCGTGTTTTTGCTGGTATTGTACCTTACCCGTTTTGTATCGCTGAGCTCCATTCTGGCCAGCATTGCCTTTGCTGTTTTTATCCTCGTCATATTCAACGAAAAAGAACCTTTGTATCGGGCATTTGCCATTGCCGTGGCCTTGCTGGTGGTGCTTACGCATCAGAAAAATATCTCCCGCATATTGCGCGGCAGCGAAAGCAAAGTGCCAATCCTGAAGTATAGAGACCGCCGCAGGGAGAGGAAGAGGAACAAATAGGTTCGTTCACCCAATTGCCGCAATTTTCCTGCTTGGTTGCGCGCGGGCAATCAATTTAACATCCCTTATACATCCATAAAGGCGAAAAAGCGTTCTATATATGGGTTAACCATATCATATAACCCTGGTGCCACCCAATACAAAGGGTACCAATTCACAAAACCCATACTACTCATATGCCTTGCCCTGACAGGGGCAACATATCGGTAAGCCCGCCCGCTGCGGGCGCCATCCGGTTTCCCGGTTTTATTTACATTTGACCTTGGTATAAGGATTGTTTATATAAAAAGAATAAATAAAGGAACCAGTCATGAAGAAACTATTCGCCGTCGCCTCTATTGCACTCACCGTGGCGTCCTGTTCGCAGAACGCCATTACGGGACGCAATCAACTCAGCCTGTATAACGAAGCCGACCTTCAATCGATGGCGGCCCAGCAATACCAGCAATTCCTTGCCGAGAATAAAGTAGTCAGCACCAGCGCCAGCAAAGACGCCGAAATGGTGCGCAGGGTAGGCCAGCGCCTCACCGCCGCCATTAACCAATATTATTCCCAGCAGGGCCTTTCCAAAGAATTGGAAGGCTATAAATGGGAATACAACCTGGTAAACTCCAATGAAGTGAACGCCTGGTGTATGCCCGGTGGCAAAATTGTGGTGTATACCGGCATTTTGCCCGTCACCCAGAATGAAGCGGCCCTGGCAGCTGTAATGGGTCATGAAATTGCACATGCCCTGGCCAAACATGGTAACGAACGCATGAGCCAGCAGGCCGTACAACAATTGGGTGGCGTTGCCCTGCAAACCGCCATCGCCAATAAAAGTGCTGCCGCACAAAACCTGTTGCTGAGCGCTTATGGCATTGGCTCAAATGTAGGCGCCCTGCTGCCTTTTTCGCGCAAACAGGAACTGGAAGCCGACCGCTACGGTCTTATCTTCACCGCTATGGCAGGTTACAACCCGCAGGAAGCCATAGCCCTCTGGCAACGCATGAAGGCTGCCAGCGGGGGCAACAAACCACCGGAAATTTTAAGCACCCACCCGGCAGAAGACACACGTATTGCCAAATTGCAGGAAATGATGCCCGAAGCATTGAAATATTATAAACCGGTGCAATAAACGGTTACAGGGCGGACAAAGGCCTCCAAACGTATTTAAACAAAAAATCACAAGGTGATAAGTTACTTCTTATCACCTTTTTACATTTAAGCCTCAAACACATATTCACATTCTAACGAAAATGGCTCAGCGCTTGATTTTACCCACCGCGAGCGTGCCTGATTCTTGTGTCCCACCGGTTCATTTCAATATCATCTATAACAAACATGACGCAGCTTTACCCTTTCATCATTGACCTAAAATATCCTTTAAACCATTCCAACTATGAGAAAGGGACAGTTGATTATATGGTTGCTGCTTTTGATATGGCAAGCCCCGGTGTGGTCACAGCAACCCATACCAGGACTCGCTGCGTATTTTGAAGAAGCTTATTGGCGTTATCCCAACATTCCCAAAGGCGTACTGGAAGCCATGGCCTGCTCAGCAACGCGCATCACCAACCTGCTGCCGCAACCCAACAAAACGAATAGTTGTACGTGTATGCCTGAACGTTATGGCATATTCGGATTGATTGAAAACGGCCGTGGTTATTTTAAAAACAATCTCTTATTGGTTTGTAACGTAAGCAATATTACACCCGAACAATTTAAAAAAGATGAACGTCTGCAAATACTGGCCGTGGCCAAATACTTGGGCCGCGAAGCTACCGCCAGGCGTATGAGCATACAGGTAAGCGCCGAAGAATTTGCCGGCATGCTGGATATTCTTTCCGAAATACCCGACGACAGCAGCGAAGTGAACAACTATGCGCATTCATTATACCTCTATGATATCTACCATCATTTACAAAAAGGCATTCCCTCATTGAATATCACGCCCACACCGGTTGCGCTGAACAAGATATTCGCGGCGCCTGTTTTACAAAAATTTAAGGCAAAGAAGGTAACTATCCTGTATAATAAAGACAGTGTAGCCGCCGGTGAAGTCCAACCCGATTATCCCAACGCTATATTTGTTCAGGCCAACGCCGCCAATTACCGCTCCGGCCGCAACGGCAGTAAGATCACCCATATCACCATTCATACCATCCAGGGCACTTATGCCGGCGCCATATCATGGTTTAAAAACCCGGCGGCTTCGGTATCGGCGCATTATGTGGTGCGTTCATACGATGGACAAATCACTCAAATGGTGCGCGAAACCGATGTGGCCTGGCATGTACGCAGCGCCAATAACTGCACCATCGGCATCGAACATGAGGGTTATATAGAACAGGGCACCCAATGGTATACTGATGACATGTACCGTTCGTCGGCCGCCCTGGTGCACCATATATGCAGTCATTGGGGCATAGACAGGAATACCTGTTACCGCGGTACCGCCACTTCCGGCACCAATTTTCAACCCTTTGCCGTGCGTATAAAAGGCCACCAGCATTACAGCGGTAATACCCATACCGATCCAGGTAAACATTGGAACTGGGGCAAATATGCCGATCTGCTGCTGGCGCCCGGCCAAGGGCAGGACAGCCTGGCCGTATCGCCCGATCCCATCAGGGGCAACGAATTTCAAGTATACTATTACCTGAACAATAGCACCCAACCTGCCACCCTGTTATTATCCGATACCTATGGGCGCATCGTTGAGCACCGCCGCGTGCAATTACGGCAGGGCAACAACCGACTCAATATAAACACCAGCTTTTTACAGGCTGGTGTATACCATGTTACCGTTCAGCTCGATGGCAAGGGTGGGGGTGTAAGCAAAAAAATAGTGAAGCAGTAAAAGCCGCCGATCAGTTGAAAACACCGTATGAAAAAGTGTTTTCATTACATACGCTGCGCACCAAATAAAGGTGATACTAACACATATTAGTCTGTAAATCATTTATAAATATTAATCTGATTCTAATATAAATTATTTTTGTCCGGGGGGTATTCTTTCCTACCTTTGCAATCCCATCGTTTTTTAAGAACCTGATAAGCTATTACTAAAAACCTCCTTAGGCATGTCGCAAAATTTGTTAGAGAAGCTTCAGTTACAGGAAGAAAAAAACATTCTCATTCAAGGTTTACCTTCCTCTATCGAGAAGCAATTTGTCAAATTATCGTTTGCGAAAAATGTAACGCCACTGTTAAAATCACGTAAGATCGACTTCGCATTGGTGTTTGCTGTAAACGAAAATCAACTGACCTGCATCTTAAAGGATGTATTACCAGCTCTGCAGGAAGAAAGCAAATTTTGGATCGCTTATCCGAAAAGCACTTCAAAAATTGCTACCGACCTCAACAGGGAATGCAGTTGGGAATGTGTTCGTACCGCCGGATACGACCTGGCAGATGAAGTAGCGCTGGACCATGTTTGGTCTGCCATGCGCTTCAACAAAGCCGCTGCAGTAAAAGCTACCAGCCGCAAAAGAGTGGCAGCTATGGCCAACTAGGATGTTTCTATGATGTATTGCATGTTCCGCCCAATAAACCGCGAAAAAGATGGTCTGCATGGACTATGTTTTTCGCGGTTGGTTTTTGTGCGCGCCTGTTTTTTTTACAGTGCAGGGGATTTTATCAGTTGACACCAATCGCGCAAGTCGGCATGTTCGTATGAATCCACCACCAGGTCGGCCTGTTGCAATTGCTCGGCGCTGTGGGTAGTGGTAATAGCTATACATGTCATTTGTGCATGTTTGGCAGCGGCTACGCCATTGGCCGCATCTTCCAGCACCACACAATCCACAGGAGCAATACCCAATCGTTCTGCTGCCTGTAAAAATATATCAGGCGCGGGTTTGCCATGATGTACTTCTTCACCGGTAACAACGGCATCAAAATAATGCAGCCAACCCAGTTTTTCCATCAGCAAATACATTTTTTCGCGACGTGAGCTGGTGGCCAGTGCGGTTTTAATGGGGTAGCTGCGTACCTGCTTTAAAAACTCCTCTACATAAGGCACCGGGTGAATGCCATTGCCCTCTGCAATTTCTCTGAAATAGGCCATTTTTTTGGCCAGAGCCTGTTGCAGCACGTCGCCTTCCAAATGTAACTTATAATGCAGCAGATCGGTGCTCCTGATGCCCAGCATGGGCATATAATCCTGGAAACTGAGCTCATGTCCAAAATCAGCAAACACCCATTTCCAGGCCAGGAAATCGGCTTCGGTACTTTCAATGAGAGTGCCATCCATATCGAATATCACGCCTGCATATGGAATGCCGGCAAGAAACACTCCCGGTTTGGTTGCCTTCATTATTTTTTCAGCTTAGAGTTTTTTGATGACGGTGCCAGACATTTTAGTAAACTCCATTTCCATTTCCTTAATATGGAGGTGAGGAGGCAATAATTCAATAAACTTCTCGTATGAATTATTCGCTTCCAGGTCGGTAAGGTTTTCGAGTAAAAGCCGTTTTATTTTTTTCAGCTTTAAATATTGTATGGTCGATTCCGCATCTTCTTTTAATCCTTTCGAATGCGAAACTAATGGTTTATGGTTATATTCAATTCCCATATATTTTCTGAAACCCTGTTCCAGCGCAGCAAATTGTTTTTTCTCTTCCTGCCAGCGGTTACTGAGCTCATAGGGAAAATTTAGCAGCGATACGGCCAGTACGCTCACATCGTTTTCCTGTGAAAAGATAAAGTCTTTTTCAGACGGTTCACGCTGTTCGGCCAGCATATTCCTGTACTGCTGCAATATTTTTACCACAGTGGGGTTATCGATCAACTCTTCCAAAAAATCCTGCTGAAAAATGTATTGTGCAACGGTCATCTGCTCTGAGTATTCTTTCTGCCCATGTTCCAGCAATACCTTCACCAGGTTCTTTTCCTGCAATTCATCTTTATGTATCAGGTCGAACGATTCATCGGTAAAGCCCGATGCAGCGCCTTTCTGTGCATTTTCCTCAAACTGTTTCGCCGTTTCTGCAGGTATTCTGCTTTCTTCCTTTTGTATTTTTTCGCGGATGAATTTATTCACCAGCGCATTCAACCCGTTCTCTTCAATACGCAGCAACTCAGCGCATTTTTTTATATAGTCCTGCTGTTTGGTAAAATCTTCCAGCTTATTGATCTTCGAAATGGTCTCGGCCACCTGGTTTACCACGGCGGCTTTTTTGGTGCTGTCGTTGCCGGCATCCTGTAACGATACCTCCAGTTGAAACAGGATGAAGTCTTTTTTATTCTTCTCTACAAATTCCCTGAACTGCGTGGCGCCTACCTTGTGTACATAACTGTCGGGGTCTTCTTTATCGGGTATCAATACCAGTTTTACATTCAGGCTTTCTTCCAGCGCCATATCCAGTCCGCGCAGGGCAGCCTTTACACCGGCCGCATCGCCGTCGTAGATGATGGTGAGGTTGCTGGTGTATTTTTTGATCAATCGCAATTGGTCTACAGTCAGTGATGTACCGCCCGATGCCACCACATTCTCAATGCCTGCCTGGTGCAGCGAGATCACATCGGTATAACCTTCAACCAATAAACATTCATCGAACTTGTCGATGGCCTGCCGCGCAAAATAGGTGCCGTAAAGTATCTTGCTTTTTACATACAGTTCGTTTTCGGGTGTATTGATATATTTCGGCGCCCTATCGTTCTTCCCGATAATACGGGCGCCAAAGCCAATGATCTTGCCGGTTTGGTTGTGTACGGGGAAAATGATACGGCCACGATAATTATCAAGCGGTTTACCATCGCGCACTACCACCAGCCCGCTTTTTTGCAGAAATTCCAGGTTGTATTGAGCGGCCAGGGCGGCTGTGGCAAAGGCATCGCGACTTTGCAGGCAATAGCCCAGTTGAAAACGTTGAATAATATCTTCCCGAAAGCCTCTTTCCTTGAGATAGCTCAAACCAATATCCTGCCCTTCGTCGTTGTTAAACAACATTTCAGAGAAATACTGCTGGGCAAATTTGTTTACGATAAACAGGCTGTCGGCTGTTTGTTGCTGCAGTTTTACCTCCGGGCTCACTTCGGTTTCTTCCACCTCTACATTATAGCGGGCCGCCAGCCATTTCAGCGATTCTACATAGGAGTATTTTTCATGCTCCATCAAAAAGCTGATGGTATTACCGCTGCGGCCGCAGCCAAAACATTTATAAATTTCCTTGGCGGGAGAAACGGTAAAAGAAGGCGTTTTTTCGTTGTGGAAGGGGCAAAGGCCCAGGTAGTTGGCTCCTCTTTTTTTGAGCTTTACAAAGCTACCAACAATATCGATAATATCTATCCGGCTCAGTATCTGCTGTATGGTCTGTTGGCTGATCATCGTAAACGGCAAATGTAAAAAATAAAGAGTTCCGAAATTTACCTTCCTCTACGCTGTTACTCAGTACACGAGCCATTGCCATGAATAACAACTAATTAACATGTGTGCTCAACAAAAAACCGGCTGCAGCACCAGTTATTTGCCCAAACTTTCATAAATTAGATGAGCACACCCAAATAACCCCCATTTCAGGCTCCGTAAGGACAGGCCATTATTGGAAGCTCTTTTATTTATTTCTTCATTTTAAAATTTTTCTCCCATGGTAACTACAGATGTCGCACAGCTATCACAGGAATGCAATGCCTGGAGGGAGACATTGCGTTCTTATCGGGACGATTTCGGTCAGTTAAAAAGCCGCCTCCGGGAACTGGCCGGGCGTCAAACACACCGGGAAGTTTTGTTGGAAATCGAACACCTCGACAACCAGTTTCACATCCAGCTCATCAACATCCACGATCTCAAAAAGGCCATCAAGCACCACCAAAACCGAATTCATGCAGAGATGGCAGCCGGTAACGGTCAGATCTCCGACGAAACCGCCAGGGACCACGAAAATTTGTACGACGACTTTCTACGACTTGAAAACACGCTGCAGCAGATAAAAGAAGAGTTTAAAGAATTCAGCAATCATATACATTAGTATATGATCCATCATATAATATATATCCCTTAGCCCTCAAAACTGTACTTTAAGCATCGGCTAACCCATTAGCAACCACCCTCTCAGCCTCTCTTACCCTGTTGAAACAATTTGTTTAACATCAAAAATTGTTTTGCTATGGCTGAATTCGATACCTCACACGTCAAAAACATTGTCTTGCTGGGCCATGCCGGCGCCGGCAAGACCACATTGGCGGAATGCATGTTATATGAAGCCAACCTCATTACCCGCCGCGGCACCATTGCCGAACGAAACACGACCGGCGACTACCACGAACTGGAACAGGAGCGCGGTAATTCCATCTTCTCCAAACTCATGCACACCAAATGGCGGGGTTATAAGATCAACATCATTGACACACCGGGATACGACGACTTTGTAGGCGAGGTGATCTCTGCACTACGGGTGGCCGATACCGGCGTAATGCTGCTGAATGCCGTGATGGGGGTGGAAGTGGGCACCGATATCATATGGGATTATACCGAACAGTTTAAAACGCCCATGATATTTGCCGTGAACAAGCTGGACGACGACAATGCTGATTTCGACAAAACCGTTCGCGAAGCCAAAGCCCATTTCGGTAACAAGGTGGTGGTAGTGCAATACCCGCGCCAGCAGGGCGCCGGTTTTCACGAGATCATCGACGTACTGCGCATGACCATGTACAAGTTCAAAGACAGCGGCGGCAAACCCGAAAAGCTGCCCATCCCCGCCGAAGAGCAGCAACGCGCCAACGAATTGCACAAGGAATTAATTGAAGCAGTGGCCAGTAACGACGAAAGCCTGATGGAAAAATATTTCGACAAGGGCGAACTGGACGAAGATGAAATGAAAAGCGGTTTGAAGAAGGCCATGATCAACCACGACCTGTTTCCGTTGTTTTGTTTATCGGCCGAACGTAATATGGGCAGCGGCCGCCTCATGGGCTTTATAGACAATGTATGCCCCAGCGCCAATGAAATGCCACCGCAAACCACCAGAAATGGCGAACAGCTTGCCTGCGATGCCAGGGGACCTGCCTGCCTGTTTATTTACAAAACCACCACTGAGCCACATGTGGGAGAAATGTCTTTTTTCAAAGTGTATTCAGGCACCGTACAAAGCGGTATAGAGCTGGAGAACGAAAGTACCGGCGTTACCGAAAAGCTGAACCAGTTGTTTTTGGTGGAAGGCAATAAACGCACCGCCACCAACGAACTGGTGGCCGGCGATATAGGCGCTACGTTGAAATTAAAAAACACACACGTCAACAATACGCTACATGCAAAGGGCAGAAACTATGAGCTGGAGCCTATTCAATTCCCTCCGCCCAATTTGACCGTAGCTATTGAAACCGTCAAAAAGGGCGAGGAAGAAAAACTGTCGCAGGCCCTGCACCAGTTGCGTGAAGAAGATCCCACGCTCATCGTGGAAGTATCGCCCGAATTGCGGCAAACCCTGCTGCATTGCCAGGGCGATATGCATTTGGCTGTAGCCAAATGGAAGATAGAGCACCTGCATAAGGTGGACGTGAAATTTGTAAAACCCAGGATACCGTATCGCGAAACCATTCGCCGCATGGCCGAATCGAGCTACCGGCATAAAAAACAAAGCGGCGGCGCCGGCCAGTTTGGTGAAGTGTTTATGCGTATAGAACCCTGGTACGAGGGTATGCCCGAACCACAGGGATTGACGGTACGCAGTCGCGATGTGCACGAACTGGACTGGGGCGGCAAACTGGTGTTCTATAACTGTATTGTAGGCGGCGCCATCGACACCCGCTTCCTGCCTTCGATATTAAAGGGGGTCATGGAAAAGATGCAAACCGGCCCCTTAACGGGCAGTTATGTGCGGGACGTGCGCGTTTGTGTATACGATGGCAAGATGCACCCGGTAGACAGCAACGATATTTCGTTTAAAATAGCCGGCCTCATGGCCTTCAAACAGGCTTTCCAGCAGGCCGATCCGCAGATACTGGAGCCCGTTTACCAGGTAGAAGTGCTTTGTCCCGACGATCTTACCGGTGCCGTAATGGGCGACCTGCAAAGCCGCCGGGCCATTGTGGAAGGCATCGATACCCAGGGGCATTTCCAGAAGGTGATTGCCAAAGTGCCGCTGGCCGAAATGGACGGTTATTCATCTTCGCTGCGCTCCATCACCCAGGGCAGAGCCAAATTCAATATGGCATTTCATGAATATGCGCCTGTGCCGTTTGACGAGCAGCGCCGCCTGATAGATGAGTATATGAAGACCGCGAAGGAGGAGCTGGTGTGATGTACACAGAACCATCTGGCCCTACCATATATAATAGCTGCCTCACAGGTGGCTATTTTTTTATTTTTAGGTTTATCTTTATCAGGTATTTAACGTTATAATTGGAGGTTTTCACTTGAATAATCAGGCGTTTTTGGCTGGAGGCGGGCATATGGCGGAACTGATCCGGTCGAAAAACTGGAACGATTCGCCATTGGGCGACCTGTCGCAATGGCCCCAAAGTTTACGTACTGCGCTCAGCATCGTGCTTGCCAACCGTTTTCCCATGGCCATAGTATGGGGGCCGTCCATGATCCATTTGTATAACGATGCCTACCGATCTATACTGGATGCTGCCAATCTGCCCGTGTTGGTGGGCAACAGCATCTACAACAGTTTTCCCGCCCTTTGGGAACGATACGAACACGTGTACCGCCAGGTGCTGGATGGTCAGGTTATTGTGCTGGACAACCAGCAGGTGGTGAGCGATCGGTATTTTGATATTTCCTACAGTCCCATTCGGGATGAAAACGGAGGGGTAGGTGGTGTACTGGCGGCCTTTTATGAAACCACCGGTAAACTTTTTGTGGAACGCTCCAGCGAACTCTCACGCAAGAACGAAGAACTGCGTCGTAGCGAGGAGCGCTACCAGCGTATGACCAACGAGGTGGAAGACTATGCCATCATATTGTTGAGCAAAGAAGGTATCATTGAGAACTGGAACCGTGGGGCGGAAAAGATCAAGGGCTGGGTAGCAGAGGAAATAGTAGGCAAACATTTCAGGATATTTTACACGCCCGAAGACCAGGCCAACAAAGTGCCGGAAAGCCTCGTAGAGGAGGCCATCAAAAACGGCAAATCATCCTTCGAAGGATGGCGCTTGCGTAAAGACGGCTCCCGGTTCTGGGCCTATGCCGTGATCACTGCCCTGCACGACGACAAAAACGACGTGATAGGCTTTTCAAAAGTTACCCGCGACCTTACCGAACGTAAGCTGGCCGAAGACAAGATGAAGATGTATGCCGAACAGCTGGAAATGAAAAACAAGGAACTGGAACGCAGCAACAGCGAGCTGTCGTCGTTCAGTTATGTGGCCAGTCACGATTTGCAGGAACCCTTGCGTAAAATACAATCCTTTGGCAACCTCATACAGGCCAAAGATGCCGATACCCTGAGCGATGTAAGTCGTGATTATTTCGACCGCATGGTAAAAGCTGCTGTGCGCATGCAACACCTCATCGACTCCCTGCTGGAATTTTCCCGCACCGCCACCGGCAACAAAACCTTTGAGGAGGCAGACCTGAACCATTTACTGGAAGAAGTAAAAAAAGAACTGGCCGACCGCATCGAAGAAAAAAAGGGCCGGATTGTAGCAGACAAACTGCCTGTGTGTAAAGTAATCGTGTTCCAGTTCAGGCAGCTGCTGTTCAACCTCATCAACAATTCCCTGAAATATGCCCGTGAAGATGAGTCCCCTATCATCAAGGTTACATGCGAATACCTGAAGGCACGCGAAGTAAAGGACCCCGATGCGCTTCCCGGCCGCGATTATTATCGTTTCAGTATTTCAGACAACGGCATTGGATTTGAGCAGGAATATGCCGAGAAGATATTTGAATTGTTCCAGCGCCTGCATGGGCGCAGTGAATACAGCGGTTCCGGTATTGGGTTGGCCATCTGCAAAAAGATCATGGAAAATCACCACGGATTTATACGTGCATACAGCGAATTAGGAAAGGGCGCCACTTTCCGTTTTTATTTGCCGGTTACCAAATAACTGCTTCTTGTTTTTAATTGCTGTTCACCATCCACCTGATTCCGAACCGGTCGGTAAAATTGCCATGCCAGGCGCCCCAGAACTGTTTCTTGAATGGGAACCGCATTTCTCCGCCGGCAGATAGCGCATCAAACACTTTTTGAGCTTGTTCCGGACTGTCGAGGGTAATGGATATGGAGGTATCGCCTGTACCCCTGGTGATGGGGTTGTTCCACATGCTATCGCTCGCCAGTATGGTATTGCCTGAAAAGTTGAACTCGGCATGCAGAATCTTATCCTGGTATTCTTTGGGGGCCTTGATGGCGGGATTGTCATACCGGTTCATAATCTTCACTTCGCCGCCCAATACTTTTTGATAATGTGTAAGCGCCTCTTCACAACTTCCATTAAAATGGATATAAGGCATTAAACGAATGGTGTTAGATGACATAGCTGTATATTTTTACAGCAAAGATGACTCCGGCCTGCTATTCAAAATTGTACAATTTAGACATCATTCAAACAAACCCGCCATTCTTTCTGCCAGCGCCGGTTGTATCACCTGTACAATGGTGAATTGTTCCTTCAAAAATTCCCTGGGTGTATAATGGCTCAGTTGTTTGAATTCGCGTATAAAATGACTTTGATCGTAATAACCACATTCGTAGGCAATGGCCGTTAAGGAATGATGCTGGCATGAATACATGGCCAGCACTGCATCGTTAAAGCGTTTTATCTTCAACAATTCTGAAGGTGTGATGCCCAACACTATACTAAAACGGCGCTCCAGCGTTTTATAATTAGTATTGAATTGATGGGCAAGTTCGGTAATTTTCATGGTGGGCTGGTGCAGCAGCGCCCGCGATGTCCTGGTCACAAATTCCCAGTGTAGCGGCAGGGTATTCAGTTTTTTAAGCAGAAAGGCATTCATCACATGCACCCTTTCTGCATTACTGCTTTCAGCCAGCTGTTCTTCCAGCAGGGTATACTGTTTATCCAACAGGTTGTTGATAGTTACAAACTGGTTGGAAAACAAATGCGCCGGTATGCGAAAGAAAGGGTAGGAGCCGCCAGGTTTGAAACGTACCGAAAATATATTCTGTTTATGGGTTTGGGAAATGAGCAGGGATTGTTTTCGAATGCCAATAATATGAGAACCCTTCACCTCTGTTTTTACCCCATCCGTGATCTGCGAATAGTTATCGCCAAAATTGAACATCAGTTCTATGGTGCCATCCGGTATCAGCGATTCCTGTGCGCGAAAGGGTGGTTGATCGGCTATAGCCGACCAGTAACATTCCACATAATTCGACAGCAGGTGGTGTGGCTGGTATTCTCGGTATTCCATAAAAAAGCCTGAAAGATACCGTTCACAAATGTAAGTATCTTTCAGGCTATTGGTAGTGCGCCTTAGTATTTGGCGCACTCATTCAATTCGCGTTCGCTGTAGGCCAGACCGTATTGTTTTAGTACATCGTCCGGCACGCCGTTCCATTTGTTTGGAGTATTGCCCGTGTACCCGATATCTTTCACACCAATGGGGCTGGTATAAAAACCGCTGGCCGTTAAATTGCGCATCAGGTTAAAAAAGGCCACGCCCTGCGCCATTTCGGGTTTTGCCTTTTTAGGGTACGCAATCTGGTCTACGATGGCAAGGCGTTCCTGTTCCGTGCAGTCTACAAATGATTTATTGAACTGCTTGAGGCAGGTTACATCCAGCCAGCGCAGGCCACCGCGCATGGGCACCTGGTTTTCGGGGCGGTCTTTCATCATAAAATCGATGAATTCCGGCACCCTGGCATCCGAAGCGCTGCCGCTGATTTCATCCCTGGGTATGATGATATCGGCCAGTATGGTGACCGTAGCCATTTCATGCGGTGTAAAAAAGGGCTTTTCCATCAATTGTCTTTCGCGCACTTTTTCCGCCTCATCCCTGTCGAGCGTAAACTCATTGTCTTTACCCGCCACTTTTGCATCCTTGCCTTTTTTATCATCGTTTTTGCAGGCATCCAGCAACACGCTGGTGGCCAGGGTGCCTACGGCTATTGCTTTTAATGATTTTCTTCTATCCATGCTTTAATGTATTATTTTTCGAAAAATGAAAAACCGGGAAAAAAGTAAGCAGGTACCCCAATCAGCCACTTACTTCCTGATTCCTTACTTCTTATTCCTCATTTTTTATTTTTATATATTCCGCTTCTTCATTTCATCAACAATGTATTCACTCGTTCTCATCGACAAGGCCAGTATCGTCCAAGTAATATTCTTATCGGCCTGCGATACAAATGGTCCGCCGTCTACACAGAACAGGTTCTTACAATCGTGCGCCTGGCAGTATTTGTTCAGCGCCGAGCGTTTGGGGTCATTGCCCATACGCACCGTACCCGCTTCGTGAATGATATGGCCGGGGTCGTGTAAACCGTAATTGTTTTCCGGTGTATCATTATCACCCCAGGTGATCACCGCGCCCAGGGCATGGAAGATTTCCCGGAAGGTTTCTTTCATGTGTTTGGCCTGTTTGATATCGTATTCGCTGGGTTTTACATGGAAGCGCAGTACAGGTATACCCCATTTGTCTACCACGTTGGGGTCTATTTCGCAATAGTTGCTTTCCAGGGCCAGGGCTTCACCGCGGCCGGCCATGCCTACGCTGGCGCCGTAGAAGAAGCGGTAATCTTCTTTCAGTGAGGCGCCATAACCGCCGGCTTCTTTTTGTTTGCCTTTTACCAGGAAGCGGCCGTTCAGGTTTTCGATGCCGCTGCCGAAACCGTATGCCGGCTGGCCCATTCCGCCCCAGTATTCGATATGATAACCGCGGGGGAAATCGAGTTTTTTATTATCCAGCCACCAGGGGGTGTATACATGCATGCCGCCCACACCATCTTCGTTGTAGCGTTTACGGTCGAACAGTTCCGGTATTACGCCCCCCATATCTGCGCCGGTACTATCGTGCAGGTATTTACCTACCACGTTGCTGGAATTGGCCAGTCCGTTCGGGTGGCGTGGCGATTTGGAATTCAGCAGCAGGCGGGCCGATTCGCAGGCGCTGGCTGCCAGTATCACCGTTCGGCCCATCACCTGGTATTCCTGCAGGTCGTTTTTGTTCACATAAGAAACGCCTGTGGCCAGGCCTTCATTATTGGTGAGTACTTCGCGGGCCATGGCATTGGGGATCACATCTACATTACCCGTTTCTATGGCCGGTTTAATGAGTACAGAAGAAGAGGAGAAGTCGGCATAAGCTACCGAGCAGGCGCGGTTACATTGTCCGCAATAGATACATTCCTGACGGTAGTCGTTGATTTTTTTGGTAAGGATCGACAGGCGGGAGGGGATCACCGGTATGCCGATGCCCGTAGCCGCTTTTTTGATCATCAGTTCGTGCAAACGCGGTTTGGGAGGAGGCAGGAAGATGCCGTCCGGATCGTTTTCGCGTCCTTCCATGCTGCCGAAAACGCCTATCAGGCGGTCGATCTTATCGTAAAATGGTTTGATGTCGTCGTAACCGATCGGCCAGTCTTCACCCAGTCCGTCGATGCTGCGGCGTTTGAAATCTTTAGGTCCAAACCGCAATGAAATACGGCCCCAGTGGTTGGTACGGCCGCCCAGCATACGGGCGCGGAACCAGTGCCATTTGGTACCGTTGGCATGTGTGTAGGGTTCACCGTCAATATCCCAGCCGTGATAGCAGGCGTCGAAATCGCCAAAGGGGCGATGTTTGGTACTGGCGCCGCGGCGGGGTGAGTCCCAGGGATTTTTGAATTGGGTTACATTAGTTCTTGGATCATACATTGGTCCTGCTTCAATCAGGCACACTTTAAGCCCTGCCTGCGATAATACATAGGCTGCCATGCCGCCACCGGCACCTGACCCTACGATTACCGCATCGTATTGTTTTGCGCTCTTTTTAACCTGGAGTTCCCCCATAATTATAAGTTCGTTTTTAAAGTGTTGGTGTATGGTTTAGAAGCTATAAATGTAACGGTTTAGCCGTTTTAGCTATAAATTTTTTTGAATTGTTGAACCTACGTATCCGGTAGCCATCGCCCCTCAATAGACGGGTGTATTTTAATATTATTACTGATTTACGCTATGGATAAACCCTTATTTGCTAAAAAATTGGCCTTTTGGATGCTGAAAATCTGCCATTTGCGTGCAATTTTTGTATAATAAACCACGTTATAGTCATGTTTCCATTAAAAATCCAATCAATCTAATATCCCTATGACCCCGCACATTCAAAACGAGACGGATTACCTGGCCGAGAAATTCATGATCATGGAGTATCATATTTCTCATGCCAGCAAAATTGCCCTCCTGAAGATCCAAAGCTGGAAATTTGCCGTTAAGAATCCTGAAGTAGGGGCCCGGTACCTGCAGGCCGCCGAAGATATGGTGCGCAGTTCATTGATGAGTTTTGTGCCCAACACCCATGTGCTGAGTGAGGAAGGATTTTATTTCCGTCCTATTGCCAATTAAACCGCAGCCAAAAACGTATTGAAGCCGTTCACGCATGTGAGCGGCTTTTTTTGTAGGGTTTGTAATCAAAAAAAGTCGATGGCATACTATGAGGTACAAACGCAACTCTAAATGCGTCCCTTTATAAAAACTTAATATTTTTTTAATGAATATATAATTGAAATGCGTAAACGGTAAGCGATTCGGGTAAAACTACTTCTATGTACAACCGATGTACAGGCAGGTGCTGACCGTAATGGTTAACCTGTATTTGCCGGAGTAAAGCCAATTGAATTTAAAAAAGTCCACCTATCTTTGTTCCGAACCTTATTTTCAGCTTACGTGAGGAAGAATTGGTGAGGCTGGACAAGTAGCAGATGCTCAAAACACCTTATCCCAATGGCAAGGAAAATACAATTCAAACCACTTCTTCTCCTTTTCTCTCATTTATTTAATGCAATTAACAGAAGGCGACTACGGTATGCCTGCTCTTGTTGTGTTGTACCTAAGGATCCGTATACCCATCAGTCTATCGTGTTTTTAAAGAAGCGCAGTGTTTTTTCCAGCACTATACCCGCGCCCTTACTGCAACTGTATATAGCATTTGTTGATAGCTGTTATTTCATTTAATACCCATCCGGCGCCCAGGTTTACCTGAAGTGGTTGTACCTGTTGAAACTCCGTATCGGTCACCAGCAATTCGCCGGGCTCTTTGGTGGCCAGGTATAATTTTCCGGCATGAATACCTGCTACATCTACCAGTTGTTTATTGAATGTATGCAATTGCACCAGGCTTTTCACCATCACCTTTCTGTTAAATCCTTTCTTCCTGTACTTCGGATTATCTGCCGAAAAATGCGGAAATACCATCAGAAAATACCACGACCAGGGTTATACCCAATAGTATAAAGATATAACGGCAGCTCATACCGCAGATTTTGGTTTGGTGACGGAAAGGGTAATACCGGCCAGCGCCAGCAAACTGGCCACAATATTAAATACCAGATGCTGCTGCCAGCTCATTTGCAACAGTACGCCACCGCAGGAACAGGGTACATAAAAGCTGTAATGCAGCATCATATATATATATAAATGGTAAAGGCCAGCATGAGGCCAAAGGAGCCAAACAATCCGGTGAGACGCGTGCACCCGTAAACCAGCAATACGGCCACCATCAGCTCGCTGGCGGGTATGAGCCAGCTTACCGGTTTTGCATATTTCAACAGGTAAGGCGATTTGCTGAGTTGCTCTACAAACTGGTTGTAGGTAGCCAGTTTATTAACGGCAGTATAGGCAAAGAGCAACACAAAAAAAATGCAGATGATCTCTATGATCAGTTCGCGGCGAGCCAGTATGCGGTTCACCGTATGCAAAAACATTTGCCGGGACCTGCGCCGGTTGATGGAGTATTTCATACCACGCAGATTTAGCAGGTTAATGGGACATGTATTTCAAGGGCAGGCAGCTTACTCGTAAATTACAACGGCAAACCGGTAAATCGGGATAAAAAATAGTGAAATCGGGAGTATTTGATTGTTGATTCCGGTATTCCAACGGTAATACACCTGTGCATTGTATGAACCGTTTGCTGAAATTGCTGGCATTGGGGAATCCCACCTCGGCGGCTACACGCGATACGGGATAATCAGTATAAGCCAGCAGGTCTTTGGCCTTTTGTATGCGCATCCGGGTAAGGTATTCATACAGGGTTACGTGGAACGTTTGTTTGAATCCATGCTTGAGCTTGTATTCATTGGTGTTTAACATAAGGGCAAGCTGGTGATGGGTGTAGTGGCGCCGGTATTCCTTATCAAGAATGGCTTTGGCCTGGAACATTTTTTCAAGGTCTGCTTTTTTTAATGATACGCGCATAGAAAAGGTTTAGATAATACAATAAGGTCGTTCCTGCCCGGTACGACCGTTCGTGGCGAGGCAGGTATTGAATGACACGTTTAGTAGTAAATGATTAGGGAACCGGAAGCTTTATCATTGCGTAGGAACCTGGGGGCTACCCATCTGCCGCCCCTAACGGGAAGGGGTTAGGTTGGTGCAGTGTTCAACAAACTATCAGGCAACACGGCTGCACGTAGACCCAGGTTATCAAAATTATATATAATTACTTCAAATGTTTATATCCGGGTTGCTTTAAAACTTTTACTTTAGGAAGATTTAATAGCACCTGGGAATGGTTAACCGGAATCACGGCCAATATCATATATTTATTTATCGCATAACTATGAATCAATTCCTGAATATATTCTTCTTTGTATTTCACACCATCCTCACACTATTCAACTGCCTCGGCTGGATATTTCCCGCCACCCGCAAATGGAACCTGCTTACCCTGGCGCTCACAACGGGCTCCTGGTTTATACTGGGTATCTGGTTTGGATGGGGCTATTGCGCCTGTACCGACTGGCACTGGCGTGTACGCGAGCAACTGGGCTATCACGATCAAAGTGATTCCTATATTCATTTCCTGTTGCTGAAAATTACAGGGGCTTATTTTAATGAAAAGATGGTAGAAAACGGAACGCTCATAGCTTTCCTGGTGAGTGTAGTAATGAGCGTATGGATGAATATACACGACTGGCGCGGCAAAAAATCAGTTAATCATCGACAGTAAATTCTTCACCATCCGGCAATCGCACTCTTTCCACCACAAACAAAAACTTCATACAATGAAAAGGAATAGTAAAATCGTTGTACCGTTTATTGTAGCTGTGCAGTATCAGCTGATCGGTGCCGTATTCGGAGTTTTCAGCGGGCGTAACACCCACGGCCACTTTTAACATACAAAACTGCTGGCCGTTGTCGTCAATAATCACCACCACCGGTCTTTGTAGAGGCACATCGGTTAAAGCCTGCACCTTCACCCATCTTCCCAACACCAAACTGCCACCGGGTATGGAATGGCCACCGCCATGGCAGGTCATGCTATCGCCCCGGGTAGGAAACCAGAAATATTTTTCGCCGTCCTTTTTGCCGGGCGTATCAATATAATATTTGGGTGTGCCCAGGGCGGCGTCTAACGACTGTGCCATTTGGTGTGGTTTTAACACTAAAGTTACCGATATTGTCCATACTAAATACAAACCATTAATAACCAGCTAATTAAGCGCCTATCCCGGATAATATGAAAAAACATCGTTTACTAACGCATTTACACCTTCAAACAATTTCAAACGTTGTATACGAAAAACTTACCCATTTTATCAGAATAGCTGCACCCAAAAAATTACCTTCATTCAATAAATTTGTCCACCCATTGCCATATATGATTCATGAAAACTTGCGATATGATGAGACCCCTGTTTGCTCTGGTGTTCTTCCTATGCTTTTTTGGATCACTGCAAGCACAGAAAATAGCCGAACTCAAAGTTCCTTTATCCGCATCCGCACCCGGTATTGAAATACCGCTCAGCATCAACTTAGACGATATTACACTACTGCCCGATTCCACCATTGCCCTTATAGAAGTAAATAAAGGTAAACGTACAGCTGTTCCTTTTCAGATAGAAAATAAAGGCGTTCGTATCCTGTATTGGATGGTGCTGCCCGATGGTTCCAAACAAAAAACCTATGAACTGGTAAATCAAAAGCCCGAAGCTTTTAATAACCGGCTTACCATTACCCGAAACGATGGCACCCTGTTCATTCAGGCGGGCGATAAAAAATTATTAGGCTATACCTATAAAACCATGTACCCGCCTGCAGGTGTTGATACGGCTTTCAAACGCAGCGGCTTTATTCACCCCCTCAATACACCCAACGGGCAATCGCTCACACGCATACAGGCGCCGGACCATTATCATCATTATGGTTTATGGAATCCATGGACACATGTGCTGTTCGAGGGACAACAGGTAGATTTCTGGAACCTGAAAGACCGCAAGGGCACGGTTCGCTTTGCCAATTTTGTATCTACCAATGCCGGCCCGGTATTCGGCGATTACCAGGTGGTGCACGATCATGTGGCCTTTGCAAAAGACGGCAGCGAAAAAGTGGCCATGAACGAGTTGCAGTCGGTACGCATTTATCAGCCAATACATGCACAGGATTATTATATAATGGACATCACCATACAACTAAATTGCGCATCCAACAGTCCTGTTGTGTTGGAAGAATATCGCTATGGCGGTTTGGGATGGCGCGCCACCGAAAAATGGAACGATAACAACAGCGAGATACTTACCTCGGAAGGGAAGACCCGTAAAAACGCCGACGGTAGCAAGGCCCGCTGGTGCATTGTGCAGGGCAGCCTCGACGCAGATTATGGCGGTGCAGTAATGATGTCGTATCCTACAAATTATAATTATCCCGAGCCATTGCGTATATGGCCCGAGAAAATGAATGGCCGTGGTGATGTATATGCCAATTTCTCGCCTACCAAAGACAGAGACTGGCCTTTACAACCGGGTAACGATTACGTATTAAAATACCGCTTCCTGGTATTTAACGGGAAATACAACAAAGAAAAGGCAGAAGTTGCCTGGAACAATTTTGCAAATCCACCTAAAGTGGTTGTAAAAACCACGAAATAAATTTTCGTTGAACTATGAGCAAAAAAGGATATAACCGCCGACGCTTCCTGAAAACCGCCACCAAAGGCGCCCTTGGAACAGCCGCTTTGTACAGCATTCCTTCCATTGTACCTGCCACGGTTTTTGGAAAAACAGCTCCCAGTAATATGATCAATATCGGACAGATCGGTTGCGGCCGAATTGCCCTGGGACACGACCTGCCCGAAACATTCAAACACAGCGCGGCCCGCATTGTAGCAGTGGCCGACGTAGACAGAAAACGTAAGGAAAACGGTAAAAAGACCATCGAAGGTTGGTACGCCAAAAAGACCGGCAAGGATAATTATATTGATGTAAAGATGTACGATGATTACCACGATATGCTGGCCAGTAAAGACGTGGATGCCGTGATCATCAGTACTCCCGACCACTGGCATGCGCAACCCGCTATTGAAGCGGCGCTGGCAGGCAAACATATATATCTTCAAAAGCCCACTTCGCTTACGATTGAAGAAGGAAGACAGATGAGCGATTATGTTCGTAAATCGGGCGTGGTATTTCAATTGGGCAGCCAGCAGCGTTCAGAAAATCCCTGGCCTCAATTCAAAAAAGCCTGTGAGCTGGTGCGCAATGGCCGCATAGGTAAACTGCATACCGTTCGCATAGGTCTGCCTTTTGACCCCTCGGGCGGCAACCCGGTAGAAATGCCCATACCTGAACACCTGAACTACGATTTCTGGCTAGGTTCCACACCTTATGTATATTACACCAGAGACCGGGTGCATCCCGATGATGTGAATGGCCGTGGCGGCTGGTTGCGTATTGAACAGTTTGGCGCCGGCATGATCACCGGCTGGGGTGTGCACCATATCGATATCGCGCATTGGGGCATGAATACCGAGTTGACAGGGCCCATTGAAGTGGAAGCTACTGCCGAATTTCCAAAAACAGGTTTATGGAATGTGCATGGTAAATACAATGTAATTGCCAAATACGCCAATGGCGTCACCATGCAGGTAGGAGGGGACAACCCCAACGGCGTGAAATTTGAAGGCACAGACGGCTGGATTTTTGTTACACGCGGCAATGTAGGTGTAACCGCCTCAGACCCCACCAGCGGTGATAAAAAATCAAAAGCTTTCGATGCCAGCGATCCGAAAATTCTTACATCAGAAATCAAACCCAACGAAACACATTTATACAGCAGCCCCGAGCAACATGCCAACTGGCTGGATTGTATCATCAATAAAAAACAAACCATCAGCCCGGTAGAAGTGGCCCACCGATCCTGCAGCGCCTGTCTGATGGCGCATATTGCCATGAAGGTGCCCGGCAAATTGTACTGGGATCCGAAAAAAGAACAGTTTAAAGACAATGTAGAGGCGAATAAATTATTGTCGAGGCCACAGCGTTATCCCTATGGAACCAATTATATCAAGACCAACAAAAAAGCATAGTTCATGAAATTAAGGTACCTTGGATTCATGACATTGATCATGGCAGGATGTAACGATCAAACGCAAACAGCAACTGCTTCAAACGAAGAAAAAATAAAACTGGTGACTCTGGAGCCGGGACATTTTCACGCCGCCCTGGTGCAAAAGACAATGTATCCTGCCCTGGATTCAACGGTATATGTATATGCGCCTGAAGGTAATGAACTGAAGGCGCACCTCGAATTCATTAATCAATACAATACCCGCGCCGAAGCGCCCACCCACTGGAATGAAGTGGTGTATACCGGAGCCAATTATGTAGACAAAATGCTGGCTGATAAGGCGGGCAGTGTGGTGGTGCTGGCAGGTAATAACCAGAAAAAAACGGATTATATCTCCAAATCGATCCATGCGGGTTTTCATGTGCTGGCCGATAAACCCATGGCCATCGATGAAAAAAGCTTTGCTGTACTGGAGCAGGCTTTTGCCACCGCCAAAGAAAAGAACCTGTTGCTGTACGATATCATGACCGAGCGCTACGAGATCACCACCATGTTGCAACGCGAGTTTTCCATGATACCGGAAGTATTTGGCACACTGGAAAAAGGCACGGTAGACAATCCTGCGGTGACCAAGGAAAGTGTGCATCACTTCTACAAATATGTATCAGGCAATGTGCTTACCCGGCCGGCCTGGTTCTTTGATGTGAAACAGGAGGGCGATGGCATTACCGATGTAACCACCCACCTGGTAGACCTGGTGCAATGGGAATGTTTCCCAGAGCAAGCCATCGATTATAAAAAAGACATTGCGCTGCAAAATGCCAAACGTTTTGCCACACAGCTTACGCTCAGCCAGTTCAAGGCCATCACCAAACAGGATTCATTTCCCGATTACCTGAAAAAAGACATCACGCAGGACAGCATATTGAATGTTTATTCAAATGGCGAGATCAATTACAAAATCAAAGACGTGCATGCCAAAGTATCGGTAATATGGAATTACAAGGCGCCTGAGGGCACCGGTGATACGCATTATTCCATTATGCGCGGCACCAGGGCCAACCTCATCATTCGCCAGGGCGCCGAACAGCAATACAAACCGGTTTTATACATTGAGCCTGTTGATAAAAAAGACGAAGCTTTTGCCGCCACCCTGAACGAAAAACTGAAAACCATACAGGACAAATACCCTGGTGTGGAATTGAAGGAGAACGACAAAGGCTGGGAAGTGATCATTCCTGAAAAATACAAGGAAGGTCATGAAGCGCATTTTGCCCGGGTTACAGAGAAATTCCTGGGATACCTGCAAAAAGGAAATATGCCAGCCTGGGAAGTGCCCAACATGATCGCCAAGTATTATACCACAACTGCCGCACTGACTATGGCGATGCAAGCCGGAGGCAAAAAGTAAAAATCCTTATCCTTTCATGGATTTTTATTTTAATTTTGGTAAAAGGGTTTCTGATCCGATCATGCATCCTATTAATACGATTGCAGCCATAAGGGAAGGAGATGCGTTCATCTTCAGTGAACTATTCAACGAATACCACCAGAAGGTATATTTCTATACTTTATCAAAAACGCATTCTCAATACCTGGCGGAAGAAACCACCCAGCTCACTTTTATTAAATTATGGCATTATCGCGGCAGCCTCGATGAATCGTTGCCCATCAGTCAGCAGATCTTTCGTATTGCCAAAACCACCTGTATCGACCTGTTGCGCAAGGAGGCTGTACAGCTCAAACTGTTACAGGCCCGGAAACAGGTCGATCCGCGGCAAACCCATATTTCCGAAGCCGTGGAAGTGAAAGAATTGCAGCAAAGGCTGGCAGATATTGTAAAAAATATGCCGCCCGTGCGCAGGAAGGTATTTGAAATGAGCCGATACGAATTCAAATCCCATAAAGAAATTGCCCAGATGCTCTCCCTCTCGGTAAAAACAGTTGAAAACCATATAGCATTGGCTCTTAAGCAGTTAAGGCATTTCCTGATGCTTCTTCTTCTCTGGGTGCTGTTTTTATAAAAATTTATTCCCAAACTTTTGGGGGATCGTATATCTTCTAACGTAGCTATGTATGAAGTAGGTAGCAGGATGGTTCATGTATTTTCCTACTTCATACATCCTACTTCCTACTTCAAACTCATTCAATGATACCGCAGGAATTAATCAACAGGTTTTTCAGGAACGAATGTAACGATGACGAAAGGAAACGGGTATTGCAATATTTTGAAGAAAATCCCGCCGAGTGGGATAAGTACATAAATGAAGAAGACTGGGAGGGCTTTACTACTGAAAACAGATTACATCCTGCCATCAGCAAAAAGATATTTCAAACCGTTAAACACAACACATTTCAGCAAAGGCGGTTGAACGGGCGTACTTGGCTGGGCATAGCGGCCTCCCTGGTATTGCTGGCTGGTGTAGCCTGGGTGTTGTTGAAGCAGGAGGGCAGCGCGCCCAGCATGGTGCAGGAGGAAACCACGGAAATAGTATCGACCAATTGGCATGAACAGGTAAACAGCACCCATGCTCCTATGACGGTGGTCCTGCCTGATGGATCAACGGTGATCCTCTCGCCCAAAAGCACCATACGGTACCAGGATGATTTTGAGAACAATGATAAGAGGACTATTCTTTTACATGGACAAGCCTTATTCAAAGTAGCAAAAGATGCAAAACGGCCTTTCACCGTGTATGCCGATGATGTGGCTACTACTGCATTGGGCACCGAATTTACGGTTACCTCGTTCAGGGAAAGCAATGAGATCAGGGTGGTTTTACACGAAGGAAGGGTAGTGGTGAATGCAACAGATTCCATTCACAAAAAATGGAAGACCAATATGTACCTGACGCCCGGCGATGAGCTGGTGTATAATAAACAAACCATGCTGGCTACCGTAAAACGCGCCAAAAAACAGGAACAACTGGTAAAAGCCGGTGCTTCATTTAGAAAGAGCGGCACTATTCAAAAACCAGATTGGTATGAGTTCAACGGTAAAAACCTGTCGGAAGTGCTGGATCAGTTGAGCGCTTACTACCAGGTAGATATTTACTATTATCCAGCCGATATCAGGAATAAATATTTTTCAGCGCGGCTGCGTAATACCGATTCGCTGGAAAATATTTTGCACGACATCGCATTGCTGAATCGCCTGTCGATAGAAAAACAAGACAGTTCCTATATCATCAAAAAGAAACGTTAACCAACAATTTTAAAGGCCCGGGATTCCACGCTGATCGTTGTAGCAACAACGATACGGGTATCTATTAACCAAAAGAAAGCTCGCATATGAAGAAAGCTACTTGCTTTAAACATGCGCTATTCTGCATGTACTTTTTGACTGGTTTTATTCCCCTGCTGCATGCACAGTCTACCCGTTCAGATGTAACAGGTATTGTGCGCAGTGAAATTACCGGAAGGCCGCTGGAAGGAGTTTCGGTTACTGTTAGTAACGCAAAAAATAATTTCACAGCCTCATCCACCACCGATTCGGCAGGTGTATTCACCTTTAGCCAGCTACCCGCCGGCCCGGGGTATAGCTTTACATTCTCGTATATAGGGCATGAAACACAAACTTTGACTGGTTATAATTTAAAAGCAGGCGCGGATTTTTCGTTTGTGGTGCAGATGAAGGCGGCTGATATACGGATGGATGAAGTGGTGGTAGTGGGTTATGGCACCATGAAAAAGCGTGATCTGACCGGATCAATAAGCCAGGTACAAACAGCCAGGCTGGAAAAAGAAAATCCCCGCTCTGTACAGGACCTGTTGCGCAGCAATGCCCCGGGTGTAGTGGTGGCGCCCACCAATACGGCCAAGGGCGGTGGACAGATACGTATTCGCGGACAGCGTTCCCTGGCAGGCAGCAATGATCCGCTGATTGTAGTGGACAACGTGATCTTTTTTGGTGAATTATCCGAGATCAACCCGCTGGATATAGAAACGATCGACCTGTTGAAAGACGCCTCTGCCGCAGCCGTATACGGCGCCAAATCGGCTAATGGGGTTATTCTCATTACTACCAAGAAAGGAAAAACTGAAAAGCCGGAAGTACGTTTTACTGCCAACAGGGGCTGGGCACGCCGTGGCGCCAACCGCTATGTATATGATGCAGAAAGCTACCTGCAATACCGCAGCGATTTGTTTAACGCCAATACAGGTTATACCACGCCGGCTAAATTCGTACGTCCCACTCCGGAGAACCTGGCCAAATATGGCATCACCTACGATGAATGGCGTGCCTATGATAATGCAGCCGGCACAGACGATGAAGTGTGGCTGCAACGCATTGGTTTATATGAAAAGGAGATCAACAATTTCAAAAGAGGCGCCACCTACGACTGGTATGAAGGCAGTTTCCAGGTGGGCCTGCAACAGGATTATAATGTAAGCCTGTCTGGAAAAGCTACCGATAAAGTAAACTACTATCTGGGCCTGGGTTACCTGGACAACGAAGGCATCATTCCCGGCGACCACTACAGGGCATACAGGGCCAATTTTAAAATTGACGCCAAAGTAAATAAATGGTACACCACAGGCATTAACCTGAATTTCCAGGACCGTACCGATAAAGGCGCGCCCGGCGATGACAGTAATATTCCCACTTATGTAGTGGACTGGGCAGGTCAGATCATCAACAATTCACCCTATGCCTTACCCTGGCTCGATGACGGCAGCCTGGATCCTCAACCCATGGGCAATTCCCTGAATCAGGGAACCAATACGGCTTTTCACAACCAGTTTAAAACATTAGACCGGGGCCGATCTACCCTGAATGCCATTTTATTCCAGACCATCAAACTACCTTTCAACATTACCTATACCATGAACTTCTCGCCACGATTGCAATGGTTCCATAACCGGTACCATGAATCGTCGCAAAATCCATTCTGGAGCGATAATGGTAAAGCCGTGCGTGAAAATGTGAACCGGTATGAATGGCAGATCGATAATATCATCAACTGGGATTATACATTTGCCAGTAAACACAATGTAAAGGTTACCCTGCTGCAAAATGCCGAGTCGCATTATATGTGGAAGGAAACTATGACAGCCAGGGATTTTCAACCTACCGATGCCCTGGGCTATCATAATGTGGGCACCGGCGATCCCCAGAAAACATCCATTTCCAGCGACGACCAGCGGCATACCGGTGATGCCCTGATGGCCCGTTTATTCTATTCATTCGATAAGCGGTATATGTTAACGGCCTCTATTCGCCGCGATGGTTATTCTGCCTTTGGTAAAAGCAACCCGCGTGCCACTTTCCCTGCCATGGCCGTAGCCTGGAATTTCGGAGAGGAGAAATTTATGGAATCGTTCAAGCCATTGAGCAGTGGTAAACTGCGTTTTTCATGGGGCCAGAATGGCAACCGGGATATAGGTATTTACACAGCTTTGTCTAACCTCACTACCGGCGCCGGGCGCTATCCTTATGTGAAAGCCGATGGCACAGTTAATGAGCTGGCGCAGTTATATGCCGACCGTATGGCCAATCACCGGCTGCAATGGGAAGCCACTTCTTCGTGGAATGTGGGTCTTGACCTGAGCTTCCTGAACAGCCGCATCAATGCCGTGATTGATGTATATCACAAACCTACTACCGATATGCTGATGAAGTTCAACCTGCCCGGTATTACAGGATACGACAATGTAACCAGCAATCTGGGAGAAGTGGTGAACGATGGTTTTGAATTGCAACTGAACACCGTGAATATGACGAAAAGAAACTTTGAATGGAACACCACCTTCAGTTTCTTCTATAACCGGAACAAGATCAAACATCTGTATTATGTGTATGAAGACATCCTGAATGCCAACGGTGAAGTGATAGGATCGAAGGAATCGGACGATCCGGGCAACACATGGTTTATTGGCCAGGATATTCACGTTATCTGGGATTATAAAAAACTGGGAATCTGGCAGGAGTCGGAAAAAGATGCGGCCAGCCGCTATGGCCAAAAGCCGGGTGACGTAAAAGTGCTGGATGTAAACGACGATGGTCAGTTGAACGATGATGACAAACTATTCCAGGGAACAGAAGTACCGCGTTATCGCCTGACCCTGCGCAACGATTTCACCATCTATAAAAACTTCGATCTTTCTATTAATATGTACGCCTACCTGGGCCACAAACAGGTTACCCATGAATACCTGAACAATACCGGCGCCTCTATGGAGCGTACCAACTCCTATATCAGGGGTTACTGGACTCCCGAAAACCCGTCGAATGAATATGCAAGGTTGAACTCCACCAAACCCCAGAATATTACACCACCGTGGGTGATGGATAAGTCGTTTGTTCGTTTGGACAATATTGCACTTTCGTACAAAGTGCCTTCCAAAATAGCGTCGAAGTTGCTGATGACCAACTGCAGGCTGTATGCCAGTGTACGCAACCTGGGTTTCTATGCCCCCAACTGGCAATACTGGGATCCTGAAACCGGTCTTACCGAAGGTATCCAGAACCGGGGCTCACAGCCATTGCCCAGGACCTATTCAGTTGGTATAACCGCATCCTTCTAACCAGTAAAAAGTAAATGAACATGAAACCCGCATCAAACAATATAGTACGAACCCTGTTGCTTTGCACCGGTCTGTCGTTATCGGCCGGCTGCTCAAAAGAATTCCTGGAGCCCAGGCCGCTTTCCTTCTTTGAACCGGCGGCTACCTTTACCACACCGGAAGGTTTACAGGCCGCCCTCACCACCTGTAACAGAAACCTGAGCTATGTGTGGACGGGTGAGGCGCCGCCATTGCTCACCGACTATCTTTTCTCAGATATAGCTGTAAACGGCACTACCGATAAATCGGGTCCCGCCCAGGACCTCAACGCCCTGATCACCCCTTCGTCCAATAACAACAGCGTAAACACCAATAAGATCAACTGGTTTTGGTACGAAGGCTGGAAGGGTATCAAGTATGCCAATACCGTTATTACCAACCTGCCCCATGTAAACGGACTGGACAGCAACGATGCTTCGTATCAGCAAATGATGGGGATGGCTTATTTCCATCGCGCTTTCCGTTACCTGTGGATGGTGTTTAGTTTTGGTGATATTCCCCTGCTGACAAAAGAGGTACAGTCGCCCAGGGTAGATTTCAGACCTGCCAAAAGGGAAGTAATCCTGGAAAAGATGACCAAAGACCTGGAATATGCCGTGGCCCATGTGCCTGCCACCGGCGATTATGGCCAGGTTACCAAAGGCGCCTGTATGCAATTGCTGATCAAATATTACCTGGCTACGCGCCGCTTCGACGAAGCGATTGCCATTGCCGACCAACTGATCAACAACATGGGGTATGCTTTAATGCAAAACAATTTCGGCACATTTGTGAATCCAAGCCCTGTAATACATCCCATCACCCGCAATGTGATATGGGACCTGCACAGGCCGCAAAACAAATCCATCCCGGCCAACAAGGAAACCATTTACAATCTCATGAGCCGGGAAGATTACGTAAACAGCCGGCAGGATATGCAAACCATGCGTAATGCCACTCCCTTCTATGCAGGAACAGGGAATCAGTTGATCATGACCCCATCGGGCAGGCCGGGTATGAGCACCAGCTACAGCCAAACAAAAGATAAAATCGATTTGCGCAGAACCTATGGACGTGGTATTGCCATCACCCGACCTACCTGGTACGCCCAAAATACCATTTGGGACGATCCCGATGACCTGCGTCACAGCACGGCTGTTGGTAACTGGATGAATATGGAAAACCTGGTGTACAATCATCCCAACCTGCAGTCACAGGGCGATCCCTGGTATGGACAACCTCTGCAATTGTATTCCAACGGGCAGATTCTGGTGGTGGATACCATTCGCACCTGGTTTTCGTGGCCGCATTATAAATTATGGGTAGAACAGCCCAGGGCCGAAGCATTGGATAATTACAATGGCGGACCTGCCGACTGGTACATATTCCGCCTGGCCGAAACCTACCTGCTGCGGGCTGAAGCTCATTTTTGGAAAGGCGAGCTGGATCTGGCAGCACAGGATGTAAACACCGTGCGTCAGCGTGCCCATTGTACCAAAATGTATACTGCCGGCGATATGAATATAGGTGTAATACTGGATGAACGCGCCCGTGAACTGTATTATGAAGAGCTGCGTCACCTGGAACTGAGCCGCATTTCCTATATTTTCGCCACCACCGGTAAAGCCGATGAGTTTGGTAAGACCTATTCATTGGAAACCCTGGGCCAAAGCAATTACTGGTTTGAAAGGATCACGCGCTATAACAATTTTTATAACAAAGGCGTGACCACTGTATACGGCGCCACCTTTACCGCCAGCCCTTATCATATACTGTGGCCTGTGCCTCAGGAAGATATTCGTGCCAATAGGGAAGGGCACCTGAACCAGCCTTTTGGTTATTCGGGCTATGAAAATAATGTAGAGCCTTTTGGCAGCCTGGAAGAAGCCATGCAGGCCGAAGGTTAACCCATTTTTCAACAATCTGAATACCATGAATAATAAAACTGTGCAATTTTTCCTGAGAGGCGGCTGTTACTTTTATTATGAGGTAACTTTTAAACAAAACGATCGGTTTATTCCCAATGAATTCAGGAATTTTTTGGAGAAATGTATTACTATTGTGGAAGATCATATAGACGATCCTGATTTTTCTGTAAAAACCCTGGCGCATAAAATGGGAATGAGCCATTCGGCCCTGTATAAAAAAGTAAAGCTGGCTTCGGGACAACCCGTCACGGCTTTTATCAGGTCGGTTCGCCTGCGCAAGGCCGCCGAAATCATGGTGAGTTCAGGACATAATATCAACGAAACAGCAGCCATTGTTGGGTTTACCAACATGAAGTTCTTCAGACAATATTTCAACGAACTGTTCGGGATGAAACCTTCCGAGTATATTAAACGATACCGGAAACCGTTTCATAATAGCCAAGCCGGACAGTATTTCAAATTCACCCCGTCTTCCGGGACGGTTGGTGGGTAGATTTTCATATTTCAATCGTTCTTCCCACGCGGGAAGTTTAAAAGGAAGGCGTTTCCACGCCTTCCTTTGTTTTTGGGTATTTCAATGAATTGATTTAGCACTTATCTTCGCCTGCATGAAATTTGTATTTGTTGCCCTCGCCCTGGTATGCGCCTCTTTTGTACAGGCCGGTACAGTAGACACCGTCGCCACCTACAGCCCCTCCATGAAAAAATCCATAAAGGCTGTGGTGATCAAACCCGATAGCTATGCTAAAGTCACCCAATTGCCCGTGGTATACCTGCTGCATGGCTACAGCGGCAATTATGCCGACTGGATCAAAAAAGTGCCCGCGCTTACGCGCTATGCCGATCAAATGAACCTGCTGATCGTTTGTCCGGATGGCAATTTCAACAGCTGGTATTGGGACAGCCCGGTAGACAGCAGTTCCCGTTACGAAACCTATGTTTCCAAAGAACTGGTGCAGTGGGTGGATGAGCATTACAAAACCATCCGTAACCGCAGCGGCCGCGGCATTACCGGCCTCAGCATGGGCGGTCATGGCGGCTTGTACCTGGCTTTTCGTCACCAGGACGTTTTTGGCGTAGCCGGCAGCATGAGCGGGGGCGTAGACATCAGACCCTTTCCGCTGAACTGGGATATGGCCAAAAAGCTGGGCAGCTATGCCCAGGCGCCTCAAAACTGGGAAAGCTATACCGTCATCAACCAGGTACATTTGCTTACACCCAATTCGCTGTCGATTATCATCGATTGCGGTACCGAAGATTTCTTTTATGATGTGAATGTGAGGCTGCACGAAAAATTATTATACAACCGCATTCCCCACGATTTTATCATTCGCCCCGGCGCACACAACTGGAAGTACTGGGCCAATGCCGTTGTGTACCAGCTAACGTTTATGAGCAGGTATTTCAACAAGGAATAATTTTACGGTAACTTGCAGGTATGATCATCGTTATTCAAAGTAAAGACCAGGTAGGGCTGGTAGCGGCCATATCAGGGGTGCTGGCTAAGGCGCAACTGAATATTGTGTCGCTGCGCGAACATGTTGATAAAACGGCCAACCTCTTCTTTATGCGGGTAGCGGTGGAGCAGGATGCACCGGCCAACGCATTGGAAAGTCAACTGCTGCAGGTATTACCTGAAGGCGCCAGGGTAATGGTGAATCCCCTGCCCGGGAAAAAGATCGTGGTGATGGTGACCAAAGAGTACCATTGCCTGGCAGATATCATTACCCGCCATCAGTTCAAAACACTGGGTGCGCAGGTGCAATGTGTGATTGGCAACCATACCACCCTGAAACCTTATTGCGAGCGTTTTGAGCTGCCTTTTTACCTGGTATCGCACGAGCAGGAAAATTTTGAAGAAAGCATTATTGAGATCATCGACCAATACCAACCCGATTATATTGTGCTGGCCAAATTCATGCGCATACTGTCGCCTGCTTTTGTAGCCAGGTATGCCGGCCGCATCATCAATATCCATCATTCTTTTTTACCGGCTTTTGTGGGCGCCAACCCGTACAGGCAGGCTTTTGAAAGAGGGGTGAAGCTGATTGGTGCCACCGCACATTTTGTAACCAATGAGCTGGACGAAGGGCCCATTATTGCCCAGCAGATCATTCCTGTCAATCATTCGCATACTGCTGCCGATATGATGAAGGCCGGGAAAGAAATAGAAACGGCCGTACTGGCCAGGGCGCTGCGGCTGGTGCTGGACGACCGCGTGTTTGTGTATAAGAACAAAACAGTGGTGTTTGAGTGAATATCAGTGCCTGACCAGATGTTTGTCGAATCCCATAGCCACCAACTTTTCGTAAGCTTCCCATACATCGTCGGGTATATCCATCGGCACCTGGAACCCCTTTTCCGGGTAAATCCGAATACGTTGCAGATCGCCCACCATAATATTGATCACTTTCTCCATGGGAATTTCATCGGTAGCATAATCGTCGAAGGGAATTTGCGGAGAGGTCACCAGCAGGTCTTTTTCGGGCCAGTGCCTTTTGAAAGTGGCGTAGCTGCGCCGCTCCATATAGGGTTTCTGTACAACGATAAAACTTTGCAGATCGAGCTGCTTGTCTTTCAGGAGTTGTTGCGTGAACAGGATGTTCTCTCCGGTATTGGTGCTTTTATTTTCAATGAAAATGGCTTCGGGCGGTACGCCTTTGTCGAGCGCAATGGTGGCAAAACGGTCGGCTTCAGTTTCTGTCCAGATGCCTTTGGTCACATTGCCCAGTCCGCCTGAAAAAATGATGATCGGCGCCAGGCCCTGCAGGTAAATATCGGCGCCGCGTTCGGCCACCCGCAAATCGTGGCTGCCCAATACCAAAATACAATCCGAGTTTTCGAGGGTATGATGCATGTGGTGGTAGTCCCACAATTTTTTGGCGAGTTGTAGTGCTTCCCTGTTTACCATGATGGTGTACGGTTAATGAGTACGGGATAAAGATAATAGTTATCAGATGATGGGGATACCATATTTTTTTGCCTGGTCGCGTATAAAGGCATCGGCGGCGTATTTGCCGTCGGCACAAATGGCATCCATGGGTTTTCCAAAACGCTTCACCAGTTTGGGATTTTTGGGAATGGTATAATGACCGAATTCGTTGTACACGGTGGTGTTGGGCAAACAGGACGAATCGCCGCCAAAACCCAGCTCTTCGGGCCTGGAAACAAAATCGCCGCCAATACCGCCATGAGATGTATAGAACTTCATTTCTTCGGCATGATCTACACCAATATAGTTGAGAGAAGTATTGCTGAACGTATACCGCGACCCCACTTCGGGATGCCTTCTTGCATGCGCCACGTATTTTACATTTTCCACATTCATGCCATCCAGGCAGCCCTGCCGGTCAACCGAATCATACAACCCCATAAAATACACCCGCACAATAGGCGCCAGCATGCGGGCTACATTGGTCACCACCAAACCACCGCGGCTATGGCCAATGAGCACGATGCGCACATCGTTTGTGGTTAATGGTTGGCTGTTGAGCAAAGCCGGTGTAACACGTTGTGGCAAACGCGCCTGTTTGTTCATGAATACATAGCTGGTTTGTTGGCTGCGTTCGCGCTCCTGCATACAGAGGTTTACATCGTAGAGATCGAAGGGTTTAATGTTTTTGGTGGCCAGGCCCGGGAACAATACACCCAGGCGATGATAAATAAAATCGATGGCCTGTTGGGTGATGGGTTCCGCATCGCTGCCCGTGAACTTGTTGGAGGGGCCGTGCAGATATAGGCGGTCGGTTCCCATGGAACCATATTGTACATCATTGACAAATTTAAAAGTGTGGCTGTTGCTGCCGTCGTTTTTCATCCAGGATGCAGAGCCCGTTCCGTCTACGCCCACTACAATATATTTGTGATCCATGCAGAAAGTTTTTATAATACTACGGTAAATGGGTATTCATGGATGTTATCTTCATAAAAATTACCAAACAAATTTTACATGCAACAAATTTGGCTCCAATTTTAAAATTAATTTTGTATTAAACATCCAAAGTTCAAAACAGCACGTAAATTGGATAAAAAAATACACATTGAATATTTTTTTTGTACTAAATTCGTACTACTGCACTGCAAGCATGATCAAGACAATCTCCTTTTGACAGGCTTCACTGGTTGCGATCTTTTTATCTTCTATCATTTACTTTTTAATTCGTTGGATCATGCGGTGGAAGTATTATACATTGCCTTTGGATCCTGAGTTATTGATGCAAAAGAAAGAGCATCCCGGCCGCACGCTGAAGCAGTCTGTGGCAGATCATCTGCATCTTATTGTTACAACGGCATTTGGCGAAATGCAAAGCGATGCCGGGTTTGGCAATTCCATCTGGGATCATGACTTTGATAATCTCACCACGCGCACCCAACAGCAGGAATTGATGAAGCAGTCTTTATTGCAGGCTATTAAAAAGCATGAAAAAAGGCTGGATGGGGTTAAGGTAGAACTGGAAGTAAGGCAGGAAGAAGTTTCAACATTATCTACAGAACGTCGCGTGAAAAAGCGGCTTGATATCTATGTGAGTGCGCGGCTTACAGCTACCAGCGAGGATATTGTTTTTCGCGATAGTTTTTTTGTGAGCCCGTTATCGTATAGCTAACGCGCTGCGGTAGCGGCCCGCCGCCCCCGGGTTGCACCCGGGGCCACCAATGGGGGCGTCCCTTCGGGACGCAGGTGCAGCAGCGTGTGTGGAGGTAAGCGTAATGAAGAGGTGAGGGGGTATGATGCCAATATCATCACGCCCCACAGAGGCATCGTCCCGTTAGGGACGACCCTATTGGTAACCCGGCACGCAGTGCCGGGATCATACACTACAACATATGGAGAACAGGGAACAAATAAAAAACCGTATGGTAAAAACAGCCGCCAGGCTCTGGGGCTATTCCGAAGATGAAACGGAAACCGCCTTCGATCCCCTGGTAAGTATGTTGATTTCTGCCTGCTCGCTTGAACTGGAGAAGATCTCCAACGAAATCCATGCCTCGCGGGCACGCCTGCTCGAGCGCATGGTGGAGCTACTCTCGCCCGAGGTGCTCTGCGGGCCATTGCCCGCGCACGCCATTATGCATGCGCGCGCCATAGACGACAATACCCGTCTCAAAGAAAGTGATCAGTTTTTCTGGACGCAAAAAACCACGTCCGTTTATGAAAACAATAGTACCCGGTATAAAGATATTTTCTTTGCGCCCACCAGCAGCTTCCAGGTTAATGCCGCCACCGTGAGCTACCTGGCCACCGGCCACCAGCTGTTCCGCTACCGCGATATGATCTCGAAAGAAGTGATCACGCATTGTGTACCCCGGCGGGAACTACCTTCTTCCGTACTCTGGATCGGCATTACCGGTCCCGCGGTGAACCTGCACAATACCCAGGTTTATTTCGATATAAGGAATGAAGTGAACCGGGAACGCTTCTTTCAAAACCTGCCCGGTGCAAGCTGGTATGATGGCGACCACGCTATTACCGTGGCGCCCGGTTATAACCAGGATGGGCTGAGCGGCGATCGACTGGACATTGAGCAGTTGCTCACGCAAAAAAACACCGCCTTATATAAAATAAAAGAGCAGGTAAACGCTTTTTACAAATCGAAATTCATCACCCTAAAATATCACGGGCACACTGCTAGTCAAACCCATGATACACCGGCCGAACTCAAAAACGCATTCGACCCAAAAGATTTGCAGGCGCTGGAGCAGGAGAATGTGCGCTGGATAAAAGTGCAGTTTCCCGAGAACATCTCCAATGCCGTGCTACAGGATGTGGTATGTCATTTCAACTGTTTTCCCGTCATCAACTGCCAGCTGCATGAGTTAACACATCATATGCATGATATAGTGAATATTATACCCTTGTACTCACCTGATACATTTTTCGACCTGTACGAAATTTCTGACCACGATGGCAGGATGTACAACATCCGAACAGTGGAAAAAAACGCACATGAAAAACTAACGGTGATACTCAGGCAGGGCGGCATAGGCCGTTTTGATGAAAGGGATGCGGCCACCATCATTGAGAACATCATACAAATGCTGAGCGATGAAAGCGCCGCTTTTGCCGTATTGGGAAGGGATTTCCTGGCCAGCGAAATGAAACAGTTGCAGCAGATCATATACAAGCTGGAACAGCAGCTGACCAGCCGGCAGTTACAACGGGAAAGCACGCCTTTCCTGGTGGTGCGGCCAACGGGTAAGGAAAAGATCAACAATCTGCTCATTACCTACTGGAGCACTACCGGAGCACAAGCCAATGATATCAAGGCCGGTACTGCTTTGCAGTCCTATAAAACCGGTGGTTTGTACCAGGGCAACTGCACGTTGGTATCGGCTACCATGGGAGGGAGGGACAGGCTGAGCGCCACCGAACGTATAACGGCTTATAAAGCCGCCCTGTTATCGAGAGACAGGTTGATTAGTATGGAAGATATCAGGGTGTTTTGCCGGCTGCAGATGGGGAGTAAAGCAAAAGAAGTAGAAGTAGCTAAAGGTGTGATGGTGCAGCAATCGGTATCGCAGGGTTTTGTCCGCACCATTGATGTAACCATCAGGTTAGACAGGAAATCGTATTTGGATGCGCAGGAAAAAAACAGGTTGCCGTACTGGAAGGAGAGTTTGGCGATGCAGCTTGCCAGGAAATCTGCGGGACTAACGCCGTTCAGGGTGTTTATTGAGCAGGTTGCCTGAGTGGATCGCGGCCCCAAAAAGTAAAACCATGAGAGACTCAATAGAAAAATTCTACAACGAGCTTACCAACCTCGCTACCGACATCAGGGGCGAAGCCCTCGTCAACCAGGCTCACGGCATCCACCCCGACCACATCGTGGTGAGCAACGATGGCCGCTTCTTCCGCGAATACCGTCACGACGTATACGCCATCGACCTGGTAGAAGACAGCTGGCTGCACCAGCTCATACAACTGCATCTATCTCGTTCAGGCATATACGATCTGTTACCCGAGGGGCTGTTTCACCAGGCCGTAGCCGATCGTAAATCCAATAACTCGGCAGCCGAAATGGCCGCCCACAGCCGGCGCGATAAAAAACAGGAAAACAGCGCCCGCAAGTTCTTTCAACCCATAGAAAACAGCTTTTTCTTCCAGCGCGTGCAGTTAGACCGTGAAGAAGAAAACCTGCTGGAAGGCATGGACAGCGGCCTGCTGAACGATTATTTTTTTTCGTTCTGGGGCTTTCCCGAAGGCCTGAATAAAACCAGTGCCATGCTGCTGGTGCTGTTGCTGCCCTATGCACATGCCATTGCCGGCGACCTGCGCCTGATGCAGGACTGCCTGGAAATACTACTGCAGGAAAAAGTAGTGATCAGCCAGGCAGAACCCGGTATGAACAGGGCAGGGAACAGTCCTAATAGCCTGGGTATGGGCGAACTGGGCAATGATATGGTTTGCGGCAACACCTTTTACGAAGACTATCCCTGCTTACTATGCACCATTGGCCCTTTGAAAAATTCAACAGCAGTGGAGTACACCCTGGGTGGTGAGAACGATATTTTACTGCAGGTGTTCAACAACTATTTTGCACCCGCCGAAGCAGATATCGTCATACAAGTTGAGGTAGACCGGTCGGATGCCCTGATAGAACTGACCGAAACAAGCGGCCCCATATTGGGGTACGCATGCGCTTTATAAATTAAAATAGTAGTAGCACTATGGAAAGATGGATGACACCAGACTTTAGCAGGCTGATGATGTACCTGGGATTGGGTATGATCAGTTTATCCGTCATCATCGGCCTGGTTGCCCGAAAAATACGTAGCAGTTTTAAACCATTTAGCAAAAAAGCCATCTGGTATATGTTGGGCGCCGCCGCCCTGTTTGCCCTGGCCAGTCTGACTATTGCCGCCAAATGGTTTTCGTCATACAGCGGGTATTTTATTTTTTACCAGGTATTGTTCCTGCTCTTTGGCGCCCTGCATGTATACCTGATGAAATTAAAGCTCAACTGGGGGGAGGACGACCGGGGGTTTATTGCGGAACTGATCTTTACCATACTGATTCTTCTATTGGGCATGATCGCTTTTATGCTGGTATACCGCCTGATGAACCGCGAGGGATTGGAACGCACCATGATGCTGTCGGTACTGGTGTTTATGGTGCCCCTGTTTGTATGGCAAACCTTCCAGGCCGCACTGGGCATTCCGCCCAAAGTATTCAACCAATGGTTTTATCCCGTACATGAACCCAAAGAAGACCCTGACGAGAGTAAGCTGAAGAACATGCTGCTCATCAGTTTCGAGTTTCAAAAAAACGGACAGGACCCGTATTTCACCAATTTCAGGGCGCGCGCCCCGGTGGATATGGACCTGGGCGAGTTGTTCTATTATTTTATCAACGATTATAACGAGCGGCATCCCAACGGACCAATATTGTACAGCAATGGCAGCGGTAAACCTTATGGGTGGATGTTTTACAAAAAACCAAAGTGGTATACCATACTAACACGGTATATGGATGCGGACAAAACCATTTATTTAAACAGGATCAGGGAGAACGATATCATTGTTTGTGCCAGGATCACTTAAACAAAACACCATGCAAATCAATAACGAATACCTGCCGGTGAACTGGGTAGATGGAATGAAGATCAATAAAAGCCATTTTATTGCGCAGGACAATGCTTTTACCTACAGGCAGGCACAAACCGTGCAAAGTTTTTTAAATGAGCATAACTATGGACTGCTGCCGGTATTCGACCGTTTTCATACATCGGCGAAATTATTCCTGTCGCTCGATAACGAGCAAACCGTGCATCTGCGCATCCAGCGCTGCCGCGCCATTACACCCGGTGGTTATGTAATAACATTCGATACCGATACTGCGCTTACCGGGCAAACACTGGCCGTGCAGGTACCGGGATTGCAGGTGCCTTTCAGTGAACTGAAAGACCGTTCACACAAATACTATGTAGTGCTTTCTGTACATCCTTTTGAGCGCGTGCCCTTCGGTACTGCCGACCCCAAAGAAACGCCACCCCGGCTTCCGCATATCATGCCATCCTATCATTTATCGCTGTTGCCGGTGGAGGAAACCACCCATTTATCGCTTGGCCAATTCCAGGTGCCCGTGGGTATGGTGGAAGTGGAGGAGCAACTGGTACGGCTGGTGGAGCATTATATTCCGCCCTGTACAGCTGTGAACAGTCATTATGAATTGTTGGAAGTGCATGCCGGGCTGGAGCAGTTTTTTGGACAAATGGAATTGTACGCGCTGCAGATCATTCAGAAGATTCTGCAGAAGAAACAGCAAAACGACCTGGCCGATGCCATTTACCGCATCAGTAAGAACATTACGTTGTTTACAGCCACCGAATACACCCATTTCAAACTTTCCTATATCTACCAGCCGCCCGTGTTTATGGTGACGGCCGTGGCGGGGCTGGCGCGCATGATCAAAAACACCATGGATTATTATGCCGGCACCAGCAAGGATGAACTGGTGAGTTATTGCACCGAGTGGTGTGGGGTGAGCCAGGGTGAGCTGGAGGGGTCCATCATCAATGTATGTAATTACCGGTACAACCATCTTGATATCAATGATGCGCTGGACCAGGTATTGCAGTTTACGCAGATCATATCGGCATTGTTTGCCAACCTGGCCAGGTTGGAGTATATAGGGAAGAAGAAGGAGACCGGCATTTTTGTGAAGGAACAGATTTTGGTGCCGCAAACCGATCAGGCGGCGATGGCGAAGAAACGCAGAAGTTTTTTGGCAGATTAGCCTGCACATCGCTACGCGGTATATACTACCGCCGATGGCTGATGGCTACGGGTTGCTCGCTGTACACGCAGTGCCGGGACAGACCGCACCGGCAGCTACCTGGTAGCACCGGCACCGACTCATAAAAAACAAAAACTATGTCAAGCGTACTCAACAGCAAAGAACGAAACCGCGCCTTTCTGAAATTCCTGTTCTTTTTCGTGATTTCGGTATGGCTTAGTGTAGGCGCCGTGTACTTCAACATGAAAGTACCACATAAGGAAAACGCCGTATTGCGCGAACAGGTGATGCGCTACCGCGTCCAAAGCCTGGCGCAGGAGCGCTTTGTAACCAGTATGGATCAGGCCAAGGTACTTATCGATTCGCTGAAACAACCCGGCGTCAACAGCATGTACCTGAACCAGCAGATAGCCGGCAAACTGCGCGAGCTGACCGACCTGCAATACAAAGACAGCAGTATGTTCAGCCGCATGAACAAAAACGTGCTGGACCTGTACCTGCGTTACCAGGACGCCACCAATAAAGTGGTGAGTATGGGCGACCTGCCCAAACAACTGGAAGATTATAAAGCCAGATTTGAACAATCGCAACGCGATCTGGACCAGGCAAGGAGGGACCTGGACCTGCTGAGAAGAGCCAGCGCCGCCGCGGGATTTTAACGGATATTGGCCTTGACCCTTCCGGCGGCCACAAAACGTTTTTTCCAGTAAGGATCATCCAGGTTGGCCAAACTTACTCCGCTCGACGTAGAAGCATTGATGAACATCCGGTTGTGCAAATAGAGTCCGACATGTGAAATAGGCTGACCTGGTACTGTGCGAAAGAACAACAAATCACCTTCAGCAAAATAATGATCGTCATGAAAAGGTTCCACATTTTTGGTAAAGAACTGCTGCGCCGAAGTTCGGGGTACCGGGATCTTGTACACATCATTCAGCAAACGCTGAACAAAACCAGAGCAGTCAATGCCCTTTTCGTCGTTGCCCCCGTATTTGTACGGCGTATACATCCATTTATCTATGAACCGATACAATTCA